>JAEEGJ010002193.1_pt1 | contig 123555 bp, 98 predicted proteins | sample 8958761 | NCBI WGS metagenome assembly JAEEGJ01 (sample SAMN16246546, study PRJNA631951) | gut metagenome | biome: gut microbiome; feature: rumen; material: RS-attached | host: Bos | place: Iran: Karaj | collected 2018-10
GTGCGAGCGTGTCAAAGGGCAACTCTCTGCTATATCCAAAGATATGAAAGAAGATTGCCAGCAAAACAGAAATCGTGGATTCCGCATGTAATTTAGTCTTTTTTTTCTTGATTAGGGCAATTTGGGGCTTGATTTGCTAATTTCTGCAAATAAAGTTCCTAAATTGCCCGTTTATTCCATAAAAATTGTATCTTTCCTCTATAAATAGAAAACAAATTGCCCCGCCGAGGAAACTAAAACAGTTGAAAGTCTTGATATTGTCATACATCACCCTATACACGGCCTTGTTTTCAATTCCGTGTTAACATAAAGTGGTACTTTCCTCTTCGAGCTCGAAGCTATAGACAGGCTTTCATCGCCGCTCATGTTTTCGGTTAATTTGTGCACGGGGTTCTACGCCAGCATTTCTGCCATGCAGATTGCCACCACAAAGATAATAGCCTTTTCATGAGCGGTATATCGCTTGTCACCCGTTAGTGGCAGGTGACTTGCAATCTGGGTTGAAATCGACGTAGTCCTTCTCGTCGTGCAGCACATGCCACACGGCGATGAGCAGCTTTCGGGCCACTGCCACGAGGACTTTCATCTTGTTCTTCTTGCGGACTACCGTCTGATGATAGGAGAATCGACTGAAGAAGCAGTCCTTGGTGCGGCTTGCTCCCCATGCGCACTCGATGATTGTCTTCCGCAGGTAGACGTTGCCGTGAGTGATGCTGCGCGACTTGAACTTCCCGTTGGATACATCGTTGCGCGGCTTCAGTCCGCTCCATGATGCAAGGTGCGCTGCAGTCTGGAATTTGGTCATGTCGACTCCGATCTCTGCGATCAATGATGTGGCAGCACGTTCCTTGATGCCTGGTATGGTCATCAGCCTCTTGAATTCCTTGGGATAATAGGTCTGGCAGATTTTCACCATCTTCTGATGGCACTCCTGCTTGTTCTCCTCGGCGAGTGCTATCTCCGCCCTTAGCTGGCGCATCGTGTCCTTCTCCGCATCTGAGACTACTCCCGTCAGTGATTCCAGGATGGTTTCCCGACCGTGTTTGTTCACGATACGCCCATGTATGTGCTTGATTAGTTCCTCTGGGGCTGTCACGCCATTGCACAGATCATCAACCACATCCTTGTAGCTCTTCGTGTCTGTATTGGAGACATAGTTGCTCAGACGGATGTTGCAGCGCTGCATGACGGCATCAAGCTTCGACAGCTTTCTGACTATCTCCACGTCGAGGTCGAAAATGCGGCGGTCGTACTGCCGCAGTTGCTGGATCCGCTCAGGTGGGACGAAGCTGCCGCGAATCAAGTCTTTCTGTGTACACTCCGCTATCCACTGGGCATCTTTCACGTCACTCTTGCGTCCTGGAAGTTGCTTGATGAAATAAGGATTCACAAGCTTTAGGCGGAAGTGCGGTTCAAGAACGCGCCAAATGGGAATCCAGTACATCGCTGTACTCTCCATAGTAACTTCCGTGACACCGCGACGTCTCATGTCAGAGCACATCAACTGCAACTCTTTGGTTAAAACTCCATAAACTTTCTCGAAAATCTCGCCATCATCGCACAAAATACAAAGATAAACTGTATCTTTGTGGACGTCAAGGCCACATACTGCTCTCATAAGCCTACGATTTTGAAGTTAAACATAAATATTATCGCTTCAAATATACAAAATAATTGTGACTTAGAGCACGGAAAAGAATAGGATTGAGCGTATGTGAGCCTTGATTTCTAACTTTTCGGGGCAATTTGTTCACATTTTTATCTAAACTGGCTTATAATCTCAAAAATTTTATTTAAATTTGCGCCAAATTTTCAAGATTGATGGAATTTAAGGAAACAAAAGTCAACGGAGTATACCTAATAGAGCCGAAGGTCTATGCTGACCAGCGGGGCTATTTCATGGAAGCCTTCAAGCAGTCTGAGTTTTATGAACATGTAGGACGTGTGGACTTTATTCAGGACAATGAGTCGAAGTCCTCAAAGGGTGTGTTGCGTGGGTTGCACTATCAGAAGGGGGCATTTTCACAGTCAAAACTTGTTCGTGTCATAGTGGGAACTGTTGTCGATGTCGCTGTCGATATCCGTCGCTCCAGTCCTACCTTCGGACAATATGTGATGGTGGAGCTGAGTGCCGAAAACAAGCGTCAATTGTTTATCCCTCGTGGTATGGCTCATGGTTTTCTTGTGTTGAGCAATGAGGCTGTATTCACCTATAAGGTTGATAATCCCTATTCTCCACAGTCTGAAGCAGGTATCCGTTGGAATGACCCAGCCCTCAATATCCAATGGCCCGTAGAAGGTCTGGATGTGCTTACTAGCGAGAAAGACTTCAAGCTGCCCTTCTTGAAAGATGCAGAGCTTTTTGATTAACATTTATTGAATGAGAGATATTTTAACCATCGCAATCGCAATCCTAATGCTGGCATCCTGTGGCAAGCAGGGTAGTCAGCCTAGTGCTGTTACCGAGTCTGAGGAGAACCGTGAAGCAAAAGTCCTGCTGCAGGGTATTTGGTTGGACGATGAGACTGGCGAAGTGTCGTTCAGGGCCATAGGTGATACCATCTTTTATCCCGATACTTTGAGCCAGCCTTCATATTTCCGTGTGATTGACGACTCATTGGAGCTCAGTGGCCGTCGCTATGCGATTGTGAAGCAGGGTGAGTATTTCTTTTGGTTCAAGAATCCCAGTGGAGATGTTGTGAAACTCTCCAAAAGCGATGACCCCTTGAATGAATTGGCTTTCAAGCATGAGAAGCCTCAAGGTATTACAACTTATACTTCAGTTGTTAATCGTGACTCTGTGATTATGTTTGAAGGCGAGCGCTATCATTGGTATATTACCATCAACCCTACGAAATATAAGGTTATCTCCACGTCATATAACGATGATGGTGTTGGTGTGGATAATATCTATTACGACAATATCATACATGTCAGTCTTTTCCAGGGTGCGCGACGCGTTTATTCCAGTGATTTCCGGAAACAGCAATATAGCAAGCTGGTACCCAGTGGTTTCTTGGAACAGGCTGTTATGACTAACATGGAATATGATCATGCTGATGCAGAGGGTTTCCATTTCAACGCTACTGTCTGCAAGACCGATGGCGTGAGCTGCTACCTGGTGGGTATCACCATTACAAAAGCGGGATCGGTGTCCATGAAACTATTGGAATACTAAGCATCCATCCACGCATCAAGCAGCATGCGTGCTATAGAGAGTTTTTCAGGTATCTGTGGCAGATTGTCCCGACGGAACCATCCACCTTTAGCTATTTCGCTTTTCTGCAAGTGTATCTCTCCACTGACGTAGTCGGCATTGAATCCTACCATCAACCCACAGGGATAAGGCCAAGGCTGGCTGGCAAAGTAACGGATGTTGTCAATCCTTACCCCTGTTTCTTCCATGGCTTCGCGTGCTACGGCTTCTTCCAGCGTTTCTCCCGTCTCTACAAAACCGGCTACTAATCCGTAAAAATCTCTTCTGAAGTTCTTAGCCCTCACCAACAGAACCTCATCATCACGGTGAATAAGCACGATGACAGCAGTGGCCAACTGGGGCCAGACCTCCTTTCCGCACTCCGTGCATCGTTTGGATATCTCTGTTTGCATCTTCATCGGTGCTCCACAGACTCCGCAGAATCGGGAATTCTGATCCCAATAGAGCAACTCCTGGCATTTGCCTGCTATGAGGTAAAGCTCACGTGGCAATTTGTAGTAGCTTTGGCGCAGAGGACACATTTGAAGGGTAGGATGTTGTTCTGCGCTGACAGGAACATCTATTTTGTAGGTGTAGACCTTCACTCCGTTGGGTGCTGTCACTTCCATCAAGTGCGTCCATGGCTTCAACTCGGTTGGAGGCTGATTGGCAAAGGGTATGGCAAAAGTTCCGTCAGGCTGCTGTTCAATAAGCAGGTCTTCCTTGCAGAAAACGAAATACAGTCTTTCAGTCATCGTCTATTTTTATACATTATTTTCCGAAGAGCAGTTTTCTGTCACGTTCCAGAGCAGGCTTCACCCATTCTTCAGGTACGAAGTGCCAATTGTGGTTGGGCTGTGGGTTTACAGTTCCTATACGCATGATTTCTTCGGTAAGGTAGTAACGCTGATCCTTTTCAGTATTGAACAGTACACGGGATTCCAGTGAATCTTTCGGTATGCCAGCACCACGTGTCAGCAACTCTCCGCCACCGTTGGCACGATAACTGTTCATGACCACCTTGTACCATTTCTTTTCATCAAATGGCTTGCCATCAGACATCTGTAGAATGCGGACCTTTTGACCGTCAGGTTTGGTAAGGTCTACCTCATAATCTATACCACAGGCAGAATCAAAATTGAATGTGTAGTTTTGAAATCCAGTACGTTGCTGGTCTTCCTTTGAGTCTTGATTTAATTTCAGAGCATGATCATCAGGTGATGTCATGGTGTTTACCCACATGTCGTATGAGAACTCCAGATGTTTACGGATTTCCTCACCGGTCATGCGGAGCACGAAGAGCAGGTTTTCAAAACGGTATAGTTTAAACATGTCGCCTTGGGTAACATCACCGGCATTGATGACTGCATTGAACGAAAGGGGAGCGTTGAACGAGACGTCAGCTTTGGAAATCTGCAGTTGGAGGTTATGAATCAAGTCTATGAAGGCCGAGTTGCCAAAGAAACTCTCACGGGTATAGATGGAGTTTTCAAAGCATCCTATCTTGCGGTCTACATAATTCTTGATCTCGTCAATTTTCGGCTGGAAGTAACTCAGCATCTCTTGGTCAATATCCTCATCGGTTACATCCACAATCTTTCCCTTGATATCCTTCTTTGTGAGATGTCCGTTCGTGTAAGTCAACTCTATTTCTGCATCGGCCACGTTCTTCACATAGCATGATGGATCAATGATGAGCACTTCCTTGCCTTCTTTGTTGGTGATCCATTCGTTGTGCACCTGGTGGTCGTGCCCGAAGAAGATAATATCGAATCCTGGTACTTCGCGTGCCACAGCTGCTGTAGCATTCTCCTCGTACTCTTCGGTAACGATGCCACCATCCTTACCCGAATGGAACAGGCCGAAGATGAGGTCTGGACGTTCCTGCTCCTGAATATACTTTATCCATTTCTTGGCACAGCTAACCATCTCCTCAAACTCTATTCCTTCCCAGATGCTTTTGTTCAGCCAGTTGGGAATGGCTGGTGTCAACATGCCTATTACTACAATTTTCACGCCGTCCTTGTAATGTACAGAGTAGGGTTTGATGCCTGAATAGATACTCTTTGGGTCGGCCTTTCCATTCTTGTATTCTTCCTTCACAATATTGGCACCAAGCAGGGGGCACCGTACCTCACGGATCCATTTGTCATATACTGCATGGCCAGGCTCTATGTCATGGTTTCCAACTGTCTCTGCATCATACCTCATGTAGTTAATGACAGTAGCAGAAAGATTCTCATCATCGGGCATTACAAAGTTCGACCAATAAACGCATGGCTGTCCCTGCAGTATGTCACCATTGTCAATGAGAAGCAGATTGTCGCCGTATTTCACGCGTTCCTTATTTATATATGTGTTAGCACGTACAAGTGTACCTTTGATTGCTTTCTTCTCCATGAAGTCGTAGGGGAAGAAGTGTCCATGAACATCACTGGTCTCTATGACCTTCAGTTTGATAGTTTTGGTAGCTGCCATGGTGTTGGTTGATGGAAGCAAAAATAATGAAAATGCCAACGAAATGAATCTATTCATACCTTAGGTGTCAATTTTTGTGCAAAGGTACGATTTTTTTTTTGATATTTCAGTTACTTCGGCACATTTTTTGCTCTTACTATCAATAAAAAAATAGGAGGAAAAGAGATATGGCATTCATAGATTATTACAAGATTTTAGGCGTAGACAAGTCAATAGACCAGAAAGATGTGAAGAAGGCTTACTTGAAGCGCGCCAAGCAGTTTCATCCTGACCTTCACCCCGACGACCCAAAGGCAAAGGCAAAGTTCCAGGCTTTGAACGAGGCCTACGACGTGATTGGTGACCCTGAGAAACGCCGTAAGTATGACCAGTATGGAGAGCAGTGGCGTCAGGCTGAGCAGTTTGGCAATGCTGGTGGCGGTTTTAGTGGTGGTAATCCTTTCGAGGGCTTTGACTTCAGTAGCTTTGGAGGTGGATCCGGTGGGTTCAGTTCGTTCTTCGACAGCTTGTTTGGCGGAGCTGCCAAACGGGGTGGGGCAGGGTTCTCTGGTTTTTCGGGATTTGGAGGCACAAAGACACCAACCGATACTCTGGCCACTGTAGGCATTGATATGTACACTGCCCTTCTTGGTGGAGATGTAATAGTCCAAGTAGGTACTACAAAACTGAAACTCAAAGTAAAGCCTTACACTCAGCCCGGTACAAAGGTCCGTCTGCGTGGTAAAGGCCAGAACGGTGCTGATCTTATCATTACTTACAATGTCACCTTGCCCACTCATCTTACTCTCCGCCAACAGAGTCTTCTACAAGAGATGCGGGATTTGAAATCATAATTTAATCTGATCAACTTGTGTTTCGTTGTCTTCTAGCCAGGGACATTCTTCACATCTTTTGAAAATATAAGTACACTTATTTGGTTCTTTTGGTGAAAAGTAGTAACTTTGCGCCAAAGAATCATGGTGTAATTCTATAAACAATGAGAAAACTATTATTTTTGTTGGCCTGTGTTCTTGTTGGAATGACAGCACAGTCAGCCAAGGTTAGCGAACATGATGCTTTACAGAAAGCCCGTCAGTTTCTGCAAGGCAGGCAAGTCAGTAATAAGGGTATGCGCCGTGCGCCTCAAAAGAATGCAAACAACGTCGGCTACTATGTCTTCAACGTGGAGAACAATGGCGGTTTTGTTGTGGTGGCAGGCGATAGCCGTATGAGGGATATATTGGGCTATGCCGAAAAGGGTAGTTTCAATCCTGATGACCTTCCGGATAACATCAAATGGCTGCTGGATTATTATAGCCATATTGCCAATGTTCCGACTGATGATGACCAAAGGTACAACGAACCTTCTCGTACCAGTCGTCCAGAGGTACAACCGCTGATTACCACAACTTGGGATCAGAGGGAACCTTATAATGCTCATTGCCCAGAGGTCAGCGGTCAGCTGCCACCTACAGGATGTGTAGCAACAGCTATGGCCCAAGTCATTAATTACTTTCAGTGGCCTATCAACGAAGTGCGTTCTATGGCCGACTATGTTACCAAAACCTCAGGAATCAACATACCCGGTCTTCCAGCCCGCAAGATTGGGTGGTACAGTATGACTGACGATGAGATAGCCTGGCTGATGCGGTATTGCGGTCAGTCTGTGACGATGGACTATATGCTCGACGAGTCCGGTGCCCTTGCTTTGGATATTGTCGGAGCATTGGTGTCGGTGTTCAACTATAGCAAGACCATACAGTTCGTGGACCGTGGCTCCTATTCTGACACTGATTGGGAGGAGTTGATCTACAACGAGTTGAACTTAGGTCGTCCTGTCATCTACAATGGCGATTCGGGTAAGGGGACTTCAGGACACTCCTTCATACTACATGGTTACAAGGACGGTCTGTTCTATGTGAATTGGGGGTGGAGTGGTCAGTGTGACGGATATTTTGCCCTGACCAACCTGGCTCCTAACGACATGCAGAACTACTCACAAAACCAAAATGCCATCATCGCCATTCAACCGGCATCGAACAATGATGATGAAGCGTTGGAAACAGCCAATGAGCGTACTGTTCACTTGGATGAGGCTGGCATGCTGGGAAAGCTGATTCCTCAGAATGAATGGTATGGTAGAATCCAGAAGTTGACTATTTCTGGCGATATCAATGGTGATGACCTTTTTGCTATTCGTGAAATGGCAAGGTCAGGCATGCATACACTTGACATGAAGGATGCCAGGATTGTAGAAGGTGGTTTTCCGTACTATATAGGGTACACTACCGAGAATGATGTGATTGGACCGGAATCGTTTCTAGGTTGTAACTCTTTGCAGACAATTATCTTGCCATCCGGCATCACCTCGATAGGTAAAGGTGCGTTTACAGATACTGACCTTCGTGTTTTCGTACTTCCGAAGACTATTACCTCAATAGGTCAGGGTATTTTCCAAGGATGTAGGAATCTGGCAACGATAGAGGTAGAGGAGAATAATCCTATATATTATTCTGTACCGGGCAGTAATGTCATTATTGAGCGTGCTACGCAGAGGGTTGTTGCCGGTTGCCCCACTAGCACCATTCCAGAGGGTGTCACCACGATAGCAAGCTTTGCCCTTGCTACAAAGATCCTCTCTGCGCAGCTACCTGAAAGTCTGACAACAATAGAAGATAACGGCTTTGAGGGTGCCCCCTTGAAGTCACTGTACATCCCAAAGAACGTAAAATCGATAGGTTTCAGCGCTTTCTCTCCAGTTTGGATGCAAGGCATCAAGGTTGACAGTAAGAACCCTGTCTATGACAGCAGGGGCAATTGTAACTGCCTGATTGAGACAGCCACCAACACCGTTCTGCTGGGATGTACTGGAGCCGAGATTCCAGAAGGAATTGAAAGCATTGGAGACTATGCTTTCTGTAATTGTGATATAAATACCATCAAGTTTCCCCAGTCATTGAAGAAGATTGGCAAATATGCCTTTCAAAATAATCATTTTCAGTATTTGGAGATTCCTTCGGGCGTTAGCTCAATTGGTGAATTAGCCTTCTCGGGCCAATTCAATCTGCAGGTCATCAAAGTCAATGCCCAGACACCACCCACGGTTGGTCAAAACACATTTGATGGGGTTCCCCTTGCCGCCAAGCTGATAGTCCCTAACGGCACAAAGGCTCAATACCAGGCTGCCGATGTGTGGAAAGCCTTCAGCAATATCTTGGAAGAGCATGAATACCTGACATCGTCGTCTCTCACGGTGAACGTTGCTGTTGCAGGTACTCTCTCAACCCTCATCCCTGAGTCACAAAGAGCCAATCTGGAAAATCTGACATTGACAGGAGCTCTTAATGAAGCTGATTTCCAGTTCATCCGCGAGAATTTGTGTGATGGTACGAACGGTTATGTGCGGTTCCTCGATTTATCCAAAGCCAACTTGGAAAACAATACCCTTGGGCGCGAGTATCTGAAGTTCACGAAAGCCCTCGTGGAAATTAAGCTGCCCGCCACTTTGGAGCGTATTGACGGTATGTCGTTCTGGGAGTCAAATGTCAGAGAAATTGTAGTGCCGAAGTCAGTAATCGAAATTGGCTCAGACGTTTTCTATCAATGTAGAAATCTGACGTATCTCAGTGTTGAAAAAGGTAGTAAAACATACGACTCACGTGATAATTGCAACGCCATCATCAAAACGGCTACCAACACTTTGGTTATAGGATGCCGTTCAACCGTAGTGCCGAGCAGTGTGGTAGCACTGGATGCCTCCTCCTTTAGCGGCGTTCAAGGACTGACTCAGCTTGATCTGCCTGATGGTGTCAGAAGTATCGGCGATGGTGCATTTTGGGCTGATGAAGGACTGACTTCTGTCATTCTCTCCAAGAGTATCACCACACTTGGTACTGGTCCGTTCGTGGGCTGTTCCAATATATCGTCGTTTGTTATTGACCCCAAGAACCCTGTCTATGACACGCGCAATAATTGCAACGGTATCATTGAGACTGCTACCAACACGTTGATTCAGGGCTTCGGTTCTACCAGGATCCCTGAAGGAGTGGTGAAGTTAGCCCCTCGGGCATTCATGTATCAGAATCTTTCTTATCTCGAGATACCTGCCAGTGTGACAGAAATAGGTACAGAATGCTTCCTGTACTGTAATAACCTGACCACTGTGGTCAGCCACATCAAGAAGCCATTCCCTGTCAATCCGTCGGTTTTCAATGGTGACAACATGCGTACGGCAGTACTTTATGTTCCGTTTGGAACCAAAAACGCTTATTCAGCAACAGCTGGATGGGGCTCCTTCCCGAAGATTGTGGAGATGGAACCTACAGATGTAGAGATGGGGGTGCATGCAGCCAGCGTGGTCGTAGCCGACTTCGGAACACAATATGCTGGGCTTAATGGCCAGGTGGAAGTTCCTGTCATCATGCTGGGTGAGAGTGTCGAACCTATTACCAACATCGACTATACCATCACCACAGGAAGCAATGTCTATCATGGAAATATCGATATTCCGCCCCTTTCATATATGATGACGTCCCAAGTATTAATTCCCTTTCCTGCCGATGCCACCACAGGTGAGAAAGCCAAGAAGGTGACCATCACCAAGGTGAACGGTCAGCCCAACGAGTCGGATGAGAAGAGTGCCAAAGGAACGTTGGTCACCGTGAAGCGTAAGCCTAAGTTCGTGCCACTTGTGGAAGAAGCCACAGGTACGTGGTGCGGTTGGTGTCCTCGTGGTGCTGTTGGCCTAAAACTGCTCAACAAGACTTTCCGTGATGATGTCGTCACCGTAGCTGTGCATAGCAACGACCCGTTGGAACTGCCTGGATATGAACTGAATGCTACCGGATTCCCCAGCTGCCAGATAAACCGCGGCGAATTTGTTGATCCTTACTATGGATCGGGCGACCAGCCGTATGGCGTCAAACTCAATGTGGAGGCAGCCATGAGGCAGTACACCATAGGTGAGATTGCTGTGAATGCAGAATGGACTGACGACAGTCAGACAGCCATTAAAGTGAATACCACTACCACCTTCGTAGAGAATGTTAAATCGTCACCCTATCAGATTGGTTATCTGCTGCTGGAGGATAAGCAGACTGGCACAACCTCAGACTGGTATCAGAAGAACTACTTTGCAGGCAGTGCCAACAACGATCCCAACCTGAAGACTCTTGTTGACAGCAAGGAAAGGATGATTGGTGTGAAGTACGACTATGTGCCTGTTGCTACTTGGCAGCATGAGACAGGCGTAGAAGGCTCCCTGCCTAGTACTATTTACAGTGAGGAGCCAATGAGCTATACTTATACCCTTGACATCAAGGATAACCAGCGTATCCAGGACAAGGCAAGGCTGACAGTCGTGGCATTGCTGCTCAACAAGGATACCCGTGAAGTTATCAACTGTGCCAAGTTCAAGTTCACACCCGACCCAGATCCATCGGTGGTTACCGTCACCAACTACACCCGTACTTATGGTGATACTAACCCCATGTTTGATTACTCTGTGATTGGAGGAACGCTGGAAGGAACACCTCAGATCAACTGTGAGGCTGATGCTAACTCACCAGTGGGCGAATATCCTATCATTGTCAGCCAAGGAACAGTAGTCAACGAGGAGGTGACCTACGTAGGTGGCACGCTGACCATTGAACCTGCTCCGCTGACCATCAGTGCTGTGAATAGTACGAAGCGTGAAGGTGACCCGATGCCTCAATTGTCAGTCTCATATGAAGGATTCAAGAACGGCGAGACCGAGGCTGTGCTGACTAGAATGCCTGTCATCACCTGTGATGCTACATCTGATAGTGGCCCCGGCGAATATACTATCTCGGTAAGCAGTGCTGAAGCCAAGAACTATGTAATCTCCTATGTGTCGGGAAAATTGGTGGTCATCGAGAACCCCGAACTAGGTATCATGGACATCATGGCCACTCAAGGAGTGAAGGCTGTCTATGCTCCCAACGGCAAGATGCTTGACAAGCCTCAGAAGGGTGTGAACCTGTTGTTAATGAAAGACGGCACTATCAGGAAAGTTGTAGTTAGGTAAATCCCGTTTGTGACAATGGAGATACTTTCACTTCTGGACAATAGAAGAACTGGCGAAGGCTCTCTCGCGTGGCAACAGGCGCTTCAAGTCAAGTCCATGGTCCTGACTGATGACCACATGACCATACGCTCCCTCTTTGAGGTAGGTCTATGACAACTTTGAAGTCTTGCCGCCTAGACGGAAAAAGTAAAAGCATTACCTCATACCAAACAAAAAGCAACTGCCGCATTTCCTTCTCTTGATGGAAATGCGGCAGTCGCATTTGAGTGGATTACTTTCAATATTTGAAAAATCTGCTTTTTACTTGTTCACCTGGAACTTGGTGTCGCCATCCTTGAAGAAGGCATTAATCTGTTTGGCAGCAGCGATACCGGCATTGATGTTGGCCTCGGCTGTCTGGGCACCCATCTTCTTCGGGGTGGAGAAATAACGACCCTCAAACTTCTGGAACTCTTCGTTGGCATCGGGCATGATGTCGGTGACGAACTTCAAATCCTCACGCTCCTGCATCAGCTTGATCAGCTCAGGCTCGTTGATGACTTCCTTACGTGCCGTGTTCACAAGGACACCACCTTTCTTCAGCTTTCCAACCAGTGCGTAGTTGATACTCTGCTTCGTCTCAGCAGTAGCAGGGATATGGAGTGAAACAACATCGCAGGTCTCGAAGAGGGCATCTTGATTGGCTACGGCGTGTACACCGGCAGCCTCGATGACCTCTGCGGGGCAGTAGGCATCGAAAGCATAGACATCCATTCCAAAACCCTTGGCAATGCGGGCAACATTACGTCCGACATTACCAAAAGCCAAGATTCCCAGCTTCTTGCCTAACAGTTCACTACCGCTCTTGCCATTATAGAATCCACGGACAGCCATAACAAGCAGACCGAAAACCAATTCTGCCACTGCGTTTGCGTTCTGACCCGGGGTGTTCTCTGCCACTACGCTATGGGCGGTGGCAGCAGCAAGGTCAATATTGTCGTAACCAGCACCAGCACGAACTACAATCTTCAGCTGCTTGGCAGCATCGAGCACTTCGGCATCAACCTTGTCGGAACGGATGATCATAGCATCGGCATCCTTTACAGCTTCCAACAGTTGTGCCTTGTCTGTATATTTCTCAAGCAGCACCAGCTCATGGCCTGCTGCCTCTACTTCTGCTTTGATACCATTCACGGCAGCTGCTGCGAACGGTTTCTCTGTTGCAACTAATACTTTCATTTTTTTTATTTTGACTATGAGTTTTTTCGAAGCCCACAAGGACTCGCAGAAATTACACGGATTTTACGAATAACTCTATCACTGGATTTTATTTGTTCATTTCGCCTAATCCGTGGTCATATTATTTTAGTGATTACTCTCAAACTCCTTCATACATGCAACGAGGGCATTGCAGCCTTCAATGGTCTGGGCATTGTAACAGGAAGCGCGGAAACCGCCTACTGAACGGTGTCCCTTAACGCCAACCATGCCTTTGCTGACTGCAAAGTCAAGGAACTCTTTCTCCAGTTCCTTGTATTCAGGGGCCATGACGAAGCAGAGGTTCATGAGTGAACGATCCTCTTCTTTGGCAGTGCCAACAAAGAACTTATTGCGGTCGATCTCGCCATAGACAATCTCTGCACGCTGCTTGGCCAGCTTGTCCATGGCCTCTACACCACCACTCTTCTTGATCCAACGAAGGGTTTCAAGAGCGGAATAGATCGGAACCACAGGAGGTGTGTTGAACATGGAACCCTTATCAACATGAGTACGATAGTCCAGCATCGTAGGTATCTCACGAGGAGCCTTGCCCAACTTTTCGTCCTTCAAGATAACAATGGTGACACCAGCCATGGCCAGGTTCTTCTGTGCACCAGCATAGATTGCATCGTACTTCTTGACATCGATGGGACGGCTGAAGATATCGGATGACATATCGGCAATCAGGGGCACAGCCACATCGAGATCCTTGCGGATTTCCGTACCATAGATGGTATTGTTCGTAGTGATGTGCAGGTAGTCAGCATCGGCAGGTACTGTCCAGTCCTTGGGGATGAAGGTATAGTTTGCATCAGCGGAAGAAGCCACCTCAACCACCTCGCCGAAGAGCTTGGCTTCCTTCATGGCCTTCTTGGCCCATACGCCTGTATTCAGGTAGGCAGCCTTCTTGATGAGGAAGTTAAAGGGAATCATGCAGAACTCCAGACTGGCACCACCGCCAAGGAAGATGACTGAATAACCCTCGGGAATATCGAGGAGTTCCTTCACCAGGGCCACAGCCTCGTCGACGACAGGCTGGAAGTCCTTTGCACGGTGGCTGATCTCCATAAGTGAGAGACCCGAGCCGTTGAAATCAAGACACTGTTGAGCGGTCTTTTCTATTACTTCACGGGGAAGCATCGATGGACCGGCATTAAAGTTGTACTTCTTCATTTTGATTGTTTATTTATGAATGTTTATGTATAATTTTCAATGTTCAATGAAAAACGCCGCGAAATTACACTTTTTATTTGAATTGGGCAAATATTTGAGCAAAAATTAATGATTTAGTATTGTTTTACTTGCATTTTGTCAAGTCGGCCTGTCAATCATCGGGTGGAATATGGGCTAAGGAACGTGGCTTGTCTACTTGACGGGTTCCACCACGGTGCGTATGCCTTTGATCTTTTCACCTTTTACCAACCTTAGGACTTGCTGCAGTTTGTCGCGGCTGACGGCAGCATATGCATAGCGGTCTGTGACGTCTATGCGTCCGATGTCTTCTGTATCCAGCCCTCCCTTCTTACAGAGGAAACCAACAATATCACCTTTTGATATCTTGTCCTTTTTTCCTTTACCTATATATATGGTGGCCATCTTAGGGGAAGGGACATATGCCACTGAAGAATCTTGCGTACATTCAGTGTTCAACTCGGCAATACTGGTTTGCTGTTCGAGGAACGTCAGTTGGTCAATGGACTCTTCCGGTCCCACGATGAAGTAGCTTTGTCCCATCTTATCCCATCTGGCAGTACGACCTACACGGTGAATCATCTCCTGCTCATTGACAGGCAAGTGGTAGTGGATGATGTTCTGAATATCGGGGATGTCAAGTCCTCGAGAGGCAAGGTCAGTGGCAACGAAGACGTTCGCAGAACCATTGGAGAACTTATAGAGGGCATCCTCACGTTGTTTCTGTTCCATACCGCCATGGAAGGCGCTGACTCCAAAACCTTCCCGTCGCAAATAATCGGCTACGCGCTCAACAGCGTCACGATAGTTGAGGAATACGATGCTTTGAGTGTCACCTAACCGGCAGAGCAGGCTCCGCAGCGTGTTGAGTTTGTCCTTCACAGGGCTTTTTACTGCGTACAGAGTCACACGTTCGCCTACCGGTTCTTCCTCTATTAGGTAGTCCAGCCGCTGGACCTTGTCCAACTGCACGAAGTCTGGAATCTGTTCGGCATCGGTGGCAGAAAGCAGAATACGACGTTCGAGGGCTGGAAGTTTTCTGAGCAGGCGTGACATCTCCTGATGGAATCCCATTTCCAGGCATTTGTCAAACTCATCGATAATGAGGTAGCGGATGGAGTAGGGTAGTATGTTGCGCTTGTCCAGGTGGTCATTCAATCGTCCAGGTGTGCCGAAGACGATCTGTGGGTTGACCTCACGCAGTTTACGATGCTCGTCCATGGCTGCCCTGCCTCCGTAACAGGCAGCAGAGCGGAGCCCAGTGCCCAGTGACTTGAGTACGTTGTCGGACTGCAGTGCCAGTTCTCGGCCGGGTACGATAACCAATGCCTGCACCTGATTGTCGTCTGCGTTAAGTAACTGTACCACAGGCAGCAGGTAAGCCAGTGTCTTGCCTGTGCCTGTGGGTGACAGCACCACTACATCTTGTCTGCCACGCAGAATGGCTTCTATAGCCTCCTCCTGCATGGCATTGAGCTCGGCGATACCTATTTTCTGGAATATCTTTTCGAGATTCATTTGGAGTTACTTCACATTGAGAACCACGACAGATTTGGCGGGAACCTTCACAGTGAGTACCCCTTTCTTCAATTTGGCATCCTTGAAAACAGTGGGGACCACTACATTGGGATGCTGGAAATCATTGAAGTCTGCAACGTTGATGGCAGTAAGGATGCGTCCAGTAGCCTGCTTGGCCTGATAACCGTCAATGTTGAAGTCGATGGTCTGATCCTTGTCCAGGCTGACGTTGGTGATGGCCAGTACAATGCTTCCGTCGGTCGTTTTGGCTGCTGAAGCCGACAGCAGCGGACAGGGACGGTAGCCGGCATCCTTGGCTTCCTCTTTCTCCTTGAAGTATGCCTTGCTCACCTGAATGGTTTCTGTAGGCAGGTCAATGGGCAGATAGGTGGCCTCTTGGAACGGTGTGTACATCTCGAACACATGATAGGTGGGGGTGAGTACCATGTGACCTGTACCTTCTTGGTCGGTGAGGATCATGGACTGTAACACGTTCACCACTTGAGCGATATTGGCCATCTTCACTCGGTCAGTATACTTATGGAACACATTGAGCGAGAGAGCAGCTACGAATGCATCGCGCAGGGCATTTTGCTGGTATAGGTGTCCTGAGATGGTGCCTGGCTCCTCGTCCCACCATGTTCCCCATTCGTCCACTAAAAGACCAATCTGATTCTTGGGGTCTTTCTCGTCCATGATGGCTTTGTGCTTCTGGATAACCTCTTCAATCTCTAAGCACTTGCCCAGTGCCCAATAATATTGATCTGTGTCGAACTTGGTGGCAGAGCCTTTGGGACCATCCCATCCAGAGCAGGTGTAGTAGTGCAAGCTGATACCTTGCATACGGTTTCCAATGTTCTCCATCAGCACCTTCGTCCAATTGTAGTCGTAGTCGCTGGCACCTGATGCGATGCGGTACAGACGGTTCTTGCCCTGGTCGCGAAGGTAGGTGTTGAACTTGCGGAACTCATCAGAATAATATTCCGGTGTCATATTGCCACCGCAGCCCCAGGCCTCGTTGCCAATACCGAAGTATTTTACTTTCCACGCCTTGTCACGTCCGTTCTGACGGCGCAGACGGGCCATGGGTGTGTCTCCGTCACTGGTCATGTATTCTACCCACTGTGCCATCTCTTTCACTGTGCCAGAACCGACGTTTCCGCTGATATATGGCTCGCAATCAAGCATCTCACACAAGTTCAGGAACTCGTGTGTGCCAAAGGAATTGTCTTCGATGGTGCCACCCCAGTTGTTGTTTCTCAGTGAGGGACGTTTGTCCTTGGGGCCAATACCGTCCATCCAATGGTAGTCATCAGCGAAACATCCGCCAGGCCATCTCATCACGGGAATCTTCAAGGCCTTCAGAGCCTCGAAGACATCCTTTCTGTAACCCTGGATGTTGGGAATCTGAGAGTTCTCGCCTACCCAAAGACCGCCATAGATACAGCTTCCGAGATGTTCGGAGAACTGACCGTAGATCTCACGGTTGATTTTCGCACCGGCCTTGTCGGCGTGGATGGTCGCTTTCACATTTTCGGCAGCGGAGGCTGTCGTTGTCATTGTCAGCGCAATGATAATGCCAAATAGTATTTTTTTCATGCTTGAAGGATTATAGATTTCTATCTTGGTTGCAAAGGTACGAATAAGCGAGCAAAATACCAAATTTATTTGAGTATTTTCGAGCGATAGTACATTCAATCGAAGTTCAGAGGTACGAATAAGCGATCAAACACCTAACAGTTTTACTGATAATTTAGCCCATGATTGTAAACATCTTTTTCGCTTTGTTATTCTCTCTAGTAGTGGTTCTTAGCCATCACATTGAGAGTTGTTCGCTAACACCCCGTGCTAATGGTTTAACATTATTGCGATGACTACAAAAAAGAAAAGCGTGGGTGTCAGAAAACCTTATAAATTGGCAGTTGATTGCCGAAGGTCATTGGCAGGGTAGGGGACTCGCTCTTTGATGCAAGTGTTGAGTTATTTGTGATTATTTTGGAGAAAACTTTGGCTGATGGAAACTATCAACAGGTTTTGAAGAGCAGAATAACATGAAATCTCACAAACATCTCACCAACCTCACTAAATCGTTGGGATAGCCTTTGTATAAAGGGGAAATGGTAGGTGAGGTATTTGCCATAAACCTCACATGAACATCACTTTAACCTCACTTCCTTGGTCTTTGTGAGGAAAAAGAAGTATACAGACAATCTCTTCGTGTTCTCAACGAGAAAGAAACTATTAAGGAAATTACATGTCATATAGAAAAGAAAAGGTTAAAAATGGAGTGAGGTAAAAGTGAGGTCAAAGTGAGGTTTCCAGGCAAGACCTCACCTGCCAGGAAGCCTTTATACAAAGGGGATTCAAGAGATCTGGTGAGGTTTCGAGGCTATTTCTGCAAAAGTATTCTTTGGCACAAAGAGCAGTAATATCGAGACTCTCGAGAAGTAATGTAAAAATCATCTCAAAAGCACGAATAGGACGGCAGACGCAAAAACAGCAATAGAATTAGAGTAATTAGCGTAATTAGTGGTTGTAAGAATCAATCCGTTCAATCCGTGTAATGTTCAGATGCCTTTAACGATGGGAATAGACGCTATCTTTGACAATAAAACAAATTGTTTTACTTTAGTGTAAGACAGTGTAAGATAGATAAAACAAATCCGTCGTTGACTTCGTTCAGTACATTATCTATTTATCATAATGCCGATTATAGTCAAAATCAGGGTCTGGTTTTTGAGGGATGGAATGAAGAGATGTAATAATGAGGAAAAAATGTTGGAAGACTGATATGGTTAGGCATTGTGTTTGGGTTCGTTTTTTAATGTTGGAAGACTGATATGATATCTTACAGCAAAGAAGCGGATTAAACAGGTGGTAAGAAAAGAAATAATGGCAGTCAGTTCTATGGGCAATCCAAGTTTTGCTAATCCCCAATAAATGATTCCACCTAATACACATGCCATCGCATAAATCTCCTTATGGAAGATGACCGGTTCGTTGTTTAAAAGAACATCGCGGATGACTCCACCGGCTGAACCTGTAATACAGCCCATGATGATGGCAACCCAGAAAGGCTGTCCGAAGGCAAGTGACTTCTGAATGCCTGCAATTGTAAAGAGTGCCAGTCCCAAGGTATCGAACACAAACCATGCATTCTTTAGTGGTTCCATCCAGCGTCCGAACATAACTACGGTCAACAAGGCTGCCGCTGTACATATTAAATATATAGGGTTGGTCATCCAGAACGGTGTGGTTCCTAGCATGACGTCACGAAATGTACCACCGCCAATAGCCACAGCGATGCCACAGACATAACCGCCAAACCAGTCGAAATGCTTGGCTGCAGCATGTCGAATACCAGAAATAGCAAAGGCAAACGTACCTAATAGCTCTATCAGTTTGATGATGATATCTTCCTGTTCCACAGGCTGTTAATAAAAATTATTCAATCTCCTGTTTTATGGTATCTTTCACCCCAGTACTGACACATGCGCTCATAGAGTTTCTGCTCGGAAGGCGAAAGCTGTGCGAACCAGAGACGCTCGTTCTGAAGCGCATCGGGCAGATACTGTTGTGGTGTGAAATGCCCTGGATAGTCATGTGGATATTTATAACCATCGTGATATCCCAGTTCTTTCATCAGGCTTGTCGGTGCATTGCGGATGTGCAGCGGAACAGGCTGGTTGCCGGTTCTCCTGACCAAGTCAAGGGATTTGTCGATGGCCAGATAAGCCGAATTGCTCTTGGGAGAAGTAGCCAGATAGATAGTGGCCTCTGCCAACGGAATGCGACCTTCAGGCCAACCTATCTTTTGAACGGCATCGAAAGCGGCATTGGCCAGTAGCAAGGCGTTGGGATTGGCTAAGCCGATGTCTTCGGCAGCAGAGATCACCAGCCTGCGGGCAATGAATTTCGGATCTTCCCCTCCTTCTATCATTCGTGCCAGCCAATAGATGGCTGCGTCAGGATCACTTCCGCGAATACTCTTGATAAAAGCCGAGATGATGTCGTAATGCATCTCGCCATCCTTATCGTAAGCAAGAGGGTTCTGCTGAAGACGTGCTGTCACCAGTTCATCGGTCAGCACGACATCACCACTCTCCGCCTCCACCACCAATTCAAGAATGTTAAGCAGTTTCCGTGCATCGCCTCCGCTATAGCGCAGCAGGGCACCCGTTTCACGAACCTCGATGTGACGTTCCTTCAGGACAATGTCGGTGGTGATGGCACGATAGAGCAGGTTCAGCAGATCGTCCTTATCGAGCGATTTCAGCACATAGAGCTGACAGCGTGATAGCAGCGGGCGTATGACCTCGAACGACGGATTCTCGGTGGTGGCACCGATCAACGTGACAATGCCACGTTCCACGGCTCCTAGAAGTGAGTCCTGTTGGGACTTGGAGAACCGGTGAATCTCGTCGATGAACAGGATGGGCGATGCCTCGGTGAAGAACCGTCCCTTCTGCGCTTTATCAATGACGTCGCGTACATCTTTGACACCACTTGTCACGGCCGACAATGTGTAAAAAGGCGTTTCAAGTCTGTTGGCAATGATATGAGCCAGTGTGGTCTTGCCTACCCCCGGCGGTCCCCAGAGGATAAACGACGAAATGCGTCCTGCGTCAATCATCCGACGCAAGACGGCCCCCTCGCCAACTAAGTGCTGCTGACCAATATAGTCATCTAACGTGCGAGGCCTCATTCTTTCTGCTAATGGCTGAGACATATTCCAAATGCAAAGGTACGAAAAATACAATTGACAGCCAAACCTTTTCGCGAATAATTTCAAAATAAAAAGAAGCGAGGCATGTTTTTGGGGAAAACATAAAAAAAGTTGATGAAAAACTTGTAAGACTGAAATAAAGTACTTACATTTGCACCAAGAAAAGTAAAAATGTTCGTAATATGGCAAAGAAATATGACAATGCCGTCATGTCTATCAAGACATTGACCAAAAGTACTGTATGGGATGTGCAAGAGAACGACATCTTCCGTATGTGGGAAGGAGCGGAGAAAGATGCCGAAGTAAGGGAGAGCTTGCGACACTATGTCGACATTATCCGCGTGGCATTCATGATTGAGGAAATCAGCGATCAGAAGATTGTCATCGACAAATATGAGAAGCAAGGCTATAAGGTGGCGCAGGTGAAAATCGACGAGAACAAGAAGGTGACCTGGGCTCTGAAGAAACGTCCCATCATGCGTGTCACCGACCTGACCTACGAGAACATCCGCCACATCTCTGCTGCTAAGCTGATAGAGGTGCTCAACCGTAACTTCGGTGGAGGATGGGACTCCCTGTCGCAGTCAATCAAGGACATCATTGAAAGCGGATTCGACATCAGCACCACTACCCTACCCGCTGATCGTCTGCACAAGAAAGGCGGTATGTATGAGAAGAAAGTCGCCGACGGATTTGAAGTGCTGGAGGTACCTAAGGGGACATGGGTGGAAGCCATCTTTGCCAAACTGAAACCTGAGGCGGAAAAGCCCAGGATGGTCTTTGGCGGCAACAGTCTTGATGATGGAGAACGTGATGAGGACGATGAGGACTTCGAGGTGGAGGATGACTACAACAAGCCCGACGAAGACGATGTAGAAATCGGTGAGCCTGACGATGACGAGATCACCGAGGACAACTACTCTACGATGATGGATTTAGGCAGTGACCCCGATGAGGAGGTGGAAGGCCTGGCCGTTTATTCAGAAGACTGACAATTCCTGATAGATACGTTGCACAGGTAGCCCCATGACATTGAAATAACTGCCATTGAGCCCTGTGCAGCCTATATATCCAATCCATTCTTGTATGCCATAGGCGCCGGCCTTGTCATAGGGCTGACAGTGATTGACATAGTAGGTGATTTCCTCTTCCGTCAACTGCTTGAAAGTCACGTCGGTAGTCACCGAAAAGCTGCGCTGCCTATGGGTCGTACACAGGCTAACGCCTGTAATGACCTGATGTGTACGTCCGCTCAGCAGTCGTAACATCCTGCAGGCATCCTCGCGATCACGGGGTTTTCCCAGAACTTCCTGTCCTGACACGACAATGGTGTCGGCCGTAATCAGCAGTTCTTCAGGTTCCAGCTGATAAGCATCGGCTTTCTTCTTGGCAATGTATTCTGCTATCTCAATAACGGGCAGATCATCAGGATAGCTCTCGTCCACATCGGGCAGCACCATCACTTCAAATGCCACCCCTAGCCCGGCCAGTAGTTCTCTTCGTCGTGGAGACTGGCTCGCCAACACTACCTTATATTGATTAAGATTCTCAAACATCGTTCCTCGTCATTATTTACCAACCGAATGCACGGTCATCGGACATCCATTTGCCTTGTGCCTTCAGCACTTGTTCTATCACATCACGTCCGCAACCATAACCACCGCAAAGATGGCTGATGTACTTGCTGACCTGCTTGATCTCCGGACACGCGTCTTTAGGGCATACGGGGCAGCCCGCTCGCTGCATGACCGGGAGGTCGGGAATGTCGTCGCCCATGTAGATGATCTCCTCGTCAGTCAGGCTGTGATCCTGAAGGAACTGTTCGTAGGTGATCGTCTTCACGGCACACCCCATGAAGATATGCTCCACTCCTAACCGTTCATAGCGGAGGCGTACACTTTCGGTGTTTGCACCTGTCATGATGGCAATGAGAAGTCCTTGCTTCACTGCCAGCTGCAAAGCATAGCCATCCTTGATGTTCACAGTCCGTAAGGGTTCCCCATTCACACTTAACCCGATGGTCTCGGCCGAGAGCACCCCGTCCACATCAAAGATCACCGCCCGTATCTTTGTCAAATCATAGTTTATCATACTTGCCAATATGCACATTCTCCCATTTCAACCGTTCCTCGTTCTGAGGCTTGCGTTCATCAGCCTTATGGCCAAAGGCAATGATGCACAGACACGACAGGTTCTCAGGAATGTTGAGAATGCCCCGGATGACGGTGTCGGCACTCGTTCCGTCGCTAAGCCCCCGTCCACGCATCTGGATCCAGCAGGAGCCCAGTCCCAAGTCCTCGGCCTGATACTGCATGGCAATGGCCGCCAGCGATCCATCCTCCACCCAGCAGTCGTTCTGCAGAGGGTCGCCTAATACGACCACGGCCAATGGTGCTCCCTTCAGGAATTGTGAGCCTAGGTCTTTGGCATCGGCTAGTTTCTCCAAGTCGGCCTTGTTATCAACAACGACAAACTGCCATCCACGCTGTCCCTTCGATGTCGGTGACATCAACGCTGCGCGAAGAATCAGTCTGACATTCTCTGCATCGATCTCTTCCTCGGTGAATTTCCTGTGCGAGCGGCGCATCTGCACCAGTTCCTTAAAATCTTTCATATATTGCAAATTTTGAAAACGGGCTGTCCAAAGTGCTCCAGACGCTGAGTCACCAGCCGTCATCAATGGCTCTTCGTCGGGGACAAAGGTATACAGAATTTGTGAGATAACAAAACTTTTGAATGATTTTTCACTCTTTCTTCTTTGGTCTCATGATTTTATGCTACCTTTGCACACATAAAATAAATGTATATGAAGATTATTGCACTGGCCATCCTTTCCTTCCTGATACTGCTCTCGGCTGTCATCTGGTGGCGCAAGCCCATCACGGTAGGCGACTACAGCAAACAGACCATCTACGTGGGGCTGATAGACACCTGGTATGGTGCATCGAACGATGACAAGGCCCATGCCATGTGGATTGACGATGACAGCACGGAGGGAGTGTTTCTCGTCAAGAAGATAGCCGACGAGGTGGGCATCACTCCTAACTTTGCGGTCATAGCCGATAAAATGACCGAAGAGGTGGCCGATTCATTGGCCGCCTGGCAGAGACAGAGGGCTGGCATCATACTGCACGGCCTGCGGCATGAGCGCTGGAAGACATGGAGCGAAGCACAGATAGAGAACGACATCAGACAAAGCATCAGACGACTGGAAGAACAAGGATTTGACACCACCCTCATCTACAAGATCATCATTCCTCCTCACGGATGTAATACGATGGCCATCAGGAGTGTCATTAAGCAGCAGGGATGCAAGATGATATCGGGTGCCAGCCTTGTTAACCCGGACAGGCACGTCTTCCAATACGGCAGGATTGGCATAGGGCCTGACACTGATGTCGAGGCCATGCGTCGTCTGCTCCAGGAGGCCTACGAACGGAAGGCATTTGTCATCTTCGGCACCCACTCATCTATACCTTCTTGGTTCTCTGTCGAGAAAACTCGTCAGGTGCTGTCCATAGCCAAGCAGATAGGCTTCGATTTCAATCCCTTTGGGGATAAAAAAAAAAAATGTGTAAATTATCCAAACTAACACCATTATATAAAAAAAAATTCGTACCTTTGCAAGCTAAAATGAAAAAAAGGAATATATGAGCGATAGTCAAGACAATAAAAGCTTCTCAATGATAGCTGATATCGAAGGCGATTTCGGCGATTTTTTAAGTGATGGCAATGCACCGACTGAGGTCGGCATTCTGCCAGTCAGGAATCTTGTGCTGTTTCCTGGCGTGGTATCTCCTATATTAATAGGACGCGAGTCGAGCATGACTTTGATACGCAAAGCCGAGAAGAAGGGCGTGATTATTGGGGTGGTATGCCAACACGACCCAGAGGTAGAGGTTCCCCAGTTGGAAGACCTCTACGAATATGGAGTATATGCAAAAGTGATCAAGCAACTCCAGTTGCCTAATGGCAGTCTGACGGCGATTGTGCAAGGCATGGGCAGAATGAGGCTGAAGAGTGTGACAGGCTATACACCCTACCTGAAAGGTTCCGTAGAGCCTGCTACGGAGTTGATGCCCGAAAAGCGTGACCGGGAATTCAAGACCGCCATGGATGACTTAAGAAAGCAAGTAAGCGATTATGTTTCCATGAGCGAGGACATTCCTGACGAGGCTACTTTTGCCATACGCAACATCTACAACGATGTGATGGCGCTGAATTTCACATGTTCGAACATGCCGTTTGCCATAAAGGAGAAAATCTCCTTGCTGGAGTCGGAGAGCGTGAAAGAACGGCTGTTCCTGGCGCTGAAGATACTGAACCGTGAGATCAAGCTGCTGAATCTGAAGAACTCTATCCGTAACAAGACCCGCGAAGATATAGACCAGCAGCAGCGCAACTATTTCCTCCAGCAGCAGATCAAGAACCTACAGGCGGAAATAAATAACGGCGAGCAGTCGCCTGAGAAAGAGGAACTGCTGAAAAAGGCACGTTTCAAGTTGTGGCCTGAGGAAGTGAAGAAAACATTCCACAAGGAGTGTGACAAACTGGACAATCTGAATTCGCAAAGCCCGGAGTTCAACGTGCAGCTGAACTACCTGCAGACGCTGGTATCGCTTCCGTGGGGTGAGTATACCTTTGACGAACTGAACCTCAGACGTGCCCAGAAAATCCTGAACAAGGAACACTATGGCATGGAGAAGGTGAAAGAGCGCATCTTGGAGTATCTGTCCGTGCTAGCACTGAGAAATGACCTGAAGAGCCCCATCCTTTGCCTGTACGGACCTCCAGGTGTCGGTAAGACAAGTCTGGGTAAGTCGATAGCCGAGGCCATGAACAGAAAGTACGTCCGCATCTCCTTAGGCGGTCTGCATGATGAGGCAGAGATCCGTGGACATCGTCGGACGTATATCGGTGCAATGCCAGGACGTATCATCAAGTCCATTCAGAAGGCAGGCAGCTCCAATCCGGTGTTCATTCTGGACGAGATAGACAAGGTATCACAGATGACTCATAACGGCGACCCTGCATCGGCTCTGCTGGAGGTGCTCGACCCCGAACAGAATTCGGCGTTCCACGACAACTACCTCGATGTTGATTACGACCTGTCAAAAGTGTTTTTCATTGCTACGGCCAACACGCTGAGCACCATTCCCAAACCCCTACTCGACCGTATGGAGGTGATTGAGCTTAGTGGCTATACCACAGAGGAGAAGATTGAAATAGCCAAGCGGCACCTCATTCCTCGGGAATTGGAGAACACAGGTCTGAACTTATTGGCAGAGAAGCCCCGTCTGAACAAAGCTGCCATAGAGATGATCATTGAACGCTATACGCGTGAGAGCGGTGTACGCCTGCTGGAAAAGCAGATCAACAAGCTGATGCGCAAGTTGGCCTATAAGTGGGCCATAGCCGACCGCAGTTCCGAAGAGGAGATCACCCCCATGAAGATCACTCCCAAGGAAATAGAGGGACTGCTGGGCAATCCTCCTTTCTATCGTGACATCTATCAGGGCAATGACTATGCTGGAGTGGTTACAGGACTGGCGTGGACTAGTGTCGGCGGTGAAATACTATTTATCGAGACATCGCTTTCCAAGGGCAAGGCCGGCAAGCTGACGCTGACAGGCAACCTGGGCGATGTGATGAAAGAGAGTGCCATCATTGCACTTGAGTATGTAAAGGCTCACGTTGACCTGCTGGATATCGACTACCGCATCTTCGACAACTGGAACATCCATATCCACGTACCTGAAGGTGCGACTCCGAAGGACGGTCCTTCTGCAGGTATTACGATAGCCACCTCCATTGCATCGGCACTCACCCAGCGCAAAGTGCGCAAGAACACTGCCATGACGGGGGAGATCACGCTTCGCGGCAAAGTGCTGCCTGTAGGTGGTATCAAAGAGAAAATACTGGCTGCAAAACGTGCCGGTATTACCGACATCGTGATGTGTAAGGAAAACGAGAAGGACATCAATGAAATACCCGAGGTATACCTGAAAGGTGTTAACTTCCACTATGTGGAAAGTGTCCGTGACGTATGGGACTTCGCCCTTACCAAGCAACTGGTGCAAAATCCGATGAAGTTTGACATTCCAGAAGAGAATGACAAGAAGGCTGAGAAATGACGTTTGAGCTACAGCATACCGACCCAAGCAGCGATGCCCGTGCCGGCATCATCAGCACTGACCACGGACAGATCCTAACTCCGATCTTCATGCCTGTCGGAACGGTGGGTAGTGTAAAGGGTGTCCATTTCTCTGAGTTGCGTCATCAGGTGAAGGCTCAGATCATTCTGGGCAATACCTATCATCTTTATCTGCGTCCTGGACTCGACACACTGCGTAAAGCCGGCGGCCTGCATCAGTTCAACACTTGGGACAGGCCCATCCTTACCGACAGCGGCGGATTCCAGGTGTTTTCACTTACAGGCATCAGGAAGCTACGCGAAGAGGGTTGTGAGTTCCGTAGTCACATTGATGGCTCAAAACATATCTTCACCCCAGAAAACGTGATAGATACTGAGCGTGTGATCGGAGCCGATATCATGATGGCTTTCGATGAGTGTCCGCCCGGACAGAGTGATTACGACTATGCCAAACGTTCTCTGGGTCTTACGCAGCGGTGGCTGGAGCGATGTGTCAAACGCTTCCACGAGACGGAACCTTTGTACGGTTATCAGCAGAGTCTGTTCCCCATCGTCCAGGGCTGTACATATAAGGATCTACGGCAGGATGCAGCCAAGCATGTTGCCGACTTGGGTGCCGATGGTAATGCCATTGGCGGACTTGCGGTGGGAGAACCCACTGAGGTAATGTATGAAATGATAGAGGTGGTCAACGAGATACTGCCCAAGGACCGTCCACGCTATCTGATGGGCGTAGGCACACCACAGAACATACTTGAAGCCATAGAACGGGGTGTTGACATGTTTGACTGTGTGATGCCTACTCGTAATGGCCGTAATGCCATGCTCTTCACTTATGAAGGTACCATGAACATGAGAAACAAGAAGTGGGAACAGGATTTCTCACCGATTGACCCTGAGGGGTGTGAGGTGGACAGAATCCATTCCAAAGCCTATCTGCATCATCTGTTCAAGGCTCAGGAGCTGCTGGCCATGCAGATAGCATCCATCCATAACCTCAGTTTCTACCTGCGTCTTGTCACAGATGCCCGTAACCATATTATTGCAGGCGACTTCACCCAGTGGAAACGTTCTGTGATAGAGCAATTAGGAAAACGCCGATGAAAGATTTCAGCCAGATAAGAAGACACCACAAACGCTATAGGCGCCGCCGTGCAGAGAGTCGCATAGCAAAGACTATAGGACGCTTCCTGAAGAAGTGGCTCGGATGGCTGCGCTATCTCAATCCCTTCCACTATCTGAAGCGGCTTGACCGCTATATTATCAAGAAGTTCATAGGCACATACATTTATTCTATCCTGCTGATCATCAGCATATCCATCGTCTTTGACGTCAATGAGAACCTGGCAAAGTTCACGACCAACCACGCTCCGCTGAGGGCTATTGTCATGGACTATTATGCGAACTTCATCCCCTACTTCGCCAACCTCTTCTCGCCGCTCTTTGTGTTTATTGCTGTCATCTTCTTCACATCGAAGCTGGCGGGCAATTCCGAAATCATTGCCATGCTGGCGGCTGGAACGAGTTTCAAACGGCTTCTCAGACCCTATATGATTTCGGCAGCACTCATTGCCGCACTCAACTTCTATCTTGGCTCTATGGTCATACCTCGTGGCAACGTCGTCAGACAGAACTTTGAGACCCTCTACAAGAATAAGAAGAAAAACACCTCTGCGCAAAATGTGCAGCTGCAAGTAGGTAAAGGCGTCATTGCCTACATACAGCAGTATGACGACATCACCAAGACCGGCTACGGCTTTTCGTTGGACAAGTTCGAGAACAAGAAATTAGTAAGTCACATGACTGCCAGTGTGATTCACTATGACACCATCTCGGACAGCCGGTACCACTGGCATGTCAACAACTATAAGATTCGAACGTTGAAAGGTCTTCGTGAGCAGATCACCTCAGGCCCAGAACTTGACACAACTATTGTCATGGAGCCGATTGACCTGGTTTTCTCAAAAGGTCAGCAAGAGACATTCACCTCACCCGATCTTCGGCGCTACATCTACAAACAACAGGAACGAGGCTCGGGCAATGTAGTACAGTATGAGGTGGAATACCACAAACGCATAGCCATGTCGTTTGCATCGTTCATACTGACTCTCATCGGTGTCAGCCTCTCAGCCCGCAAGCGGAAAGGAGGAATGGGACTCTACCTGGGTATCGGTTTAGCTCTGTCATTCGCCTACATACTGCTGCAGACGGTTTCTGCCACGTTTGCCATCAACGCAGGTACTCCTGCCATGCTGGCAGCCTGGATACCTAATATATTATATGTATTCATTGCCTACTTCTGCCTAAGGCAGGCACCCAATTAAAGGAAGACAGGTAGGAAAGATAAAAAGGAAGAAAGTGAAATTTGAAGAGACATATCTCAACGACAATATCCTCGACGCGCTGTACGACATGCGCTTCGATGAGATGACTCCTATACAGGAACGATGCATACCAGAGATACTCGATGGCTATGATGTGCTGGGCGTAGCCCAAACAGGAACAGGCAAGACGGCTGCCTATCTACTGCCCATCTTGTCGCTACTCGACGATGGTGGATTTCCCAAAGATGCCATTAATTGTGTCATCATGTCGCCGACCCGTGAACTGGCTCAGCAGATAGACCAGGCCATGCAAGGCTTCGGCTACTATTTGGATGGTATTTCCAGTGTGGCTGTCTATGGTGGCAATGACGGCGGTCGCTATGATCAGGAACTAAAAGGACTGCGGCTTGGTGCCGATGTCATCATTGCCACACCAGGACGTCTGCTGAGCCATCTGAAAGTCGGGAATCTCGACCTGTCACGGTGCTCGTTTTTTGTCTTGGATGAGGCTGACCGTATGCTCGACATGGGATTCTCCGAAGACATCATGCGCATAGTCAAGGAACTGCCGGAAAACTGTCAGCGGGTCATGTTCTCTGCCACCATGCCACAAGACATTCGAAAACTGGCTGTATCAATGCTCCATAACCCCGTGGAAATCAAGTTGGCAGTATCAAAGCCTGCAGAAAAGATTCAGCAGTCTGCCTATGTATGCTACGAGCCCCAGAAATTGAAAATCATTGAGAACCTGTTCAAAGCTGGCGACTTAAAGCGTGTCATTGTATTCTCGGGTAAGAAAGAGAAGGTGAAGGATATCACCCGCCAACTGAAACGCATGAAGATCAATTGCGCTGAGATGCACAGTGACCTGGATCAGCGTGAACGAGACCAGGTGATGTTGAAGTTCAAGGCAGGACAGACCGACGTGCTCATAGCCACAGACATTGTAAGCCGTGGCATTGACATTGATGACATACGGACAGTTATCAATTATGATGTCCCTCACGATGCAGAGGACTATGTTCATCGTATTGGACGTACGGCACGTGCCGATCGCGACGGAGCAGCTATTACCTTTGTTTCCGACCTGGACATCAGGCGTTTCCAGCAGATAGAGCATTTCTTAGGCAAAGAGGTAGAGAAACGTCCTCTGCCAGAAGAACTGGGTGAGGCTCCAGTATATGCCTCCCGGCCTAAGAAGCGCTCTAACGGCCATCATGGACGATGGAACAGCAGAGGCAACGGGAGCAAGAACAATCAGAAACGAAACAAAAGAAACAACCGTCAACCCTAAAGACAATCATTCGTTATGACTCTTAAATCTATTATCCCACAACTGATTGCATCGCTTTTGCTGACTGCCTGTGGCGGAGGTGGATCGAAGCTGTCGTTCCACCGTATCAACGTCAACAAGGAAGTGGCGATAGAAAAAGGAGACAATGCCCCACACTGCAGCGTGGATCTTCAGATGGACTGTTTGGATGAGAAACACGGAGAAACCGCCAAGATACTTAACGAGGCTGTCAACCAAAGGGTTTTCTACCTTGAGAACCTCTCTATGCAGCAAGCCGCAGACTCCTTTGCCAACAAGTACTGCCGAGACTACGTCAGCAACTATGCCCCGCTCTATCGCGAGGATAAGGCCAGCCAAGAGAAGCATGCCTGGTATGAGTATCGCTACAAGGTCAGTACGGAAACCATACAAGAGGTTGAAGGAATAGTGACATACCTTATTAATATAGAATACTACGAAGGAGGTGCCCACGGCATCAGTCAGCAGTTGGCCATGAACTTCAATACAGAGAACGGTGAACAGCTATCACTCCATGATGTGTTGGCACCCGGATTTGAACAAAAACTCAATGAACAGCTATTGGAGGCTTTGTTGGATAAGACTGGAGCCAAAGATATCAACCAACTACATGAAGAAGGCTACTTGTATTCTATGGATATGTTTGCCTCAGAGAATTTTATCCTGGGTGATGATGAGATCACCTTCATTTATAATCCTTATGAAATAGCCGACTACAGTAAGGGCAGGATTGAACTGAAGATTGACATTGATGAACTAAAGAAATGAGATATGGAGATGATCAGTAAATACTTCAAGGAACTGAGCGAAGAGCAGATCAGACAGATAGGAATGCTTGATGAGCTCTATCGAGACTGGAATGCGAAGATCAATGTGATTTCGCGTAAAGACATTGACAATCTCTACGAACACCATGTACTCCACTCAATGGCCATAGCACGTACAGTCCATTTCCGTCCTGGCACCAAAATCCTTGACTTCGGCACAGGTGGTGGTTTTCCTGGTATTCCCCTTGCCATCCTTTTTCCTGAATGTCACTTCAAGCTTATTGATGGAACAGGTAAGAAAATTCTTGTTGCTCAAGAAGTTATCAAATCCATCGGACTACAGAATTGTGTTGCTGAGCAGCTTCGAGGTGAAGACGAGAAAGGGAAGTACGACTTTGTTGTGAGCCGTGCAGTAATGCCCCTACCCGACTTGGCCAAGATCGTCAGAAAGAATATTTCCAAGACACAGAGAAATGCCTTACCCAACGGTCTTATCTGCCTGAAAGGCGGTGACATTCAAGCTGAGACGCAGCCCTATAGAAACAGTGTTGAAGTCGATGACATAGACCGTTGGTTCAGCGAAGAGTGGTTCAAGGGTAAGCATGTCATATATGTTCCACTCTAAACAATCATACAGAATATGCTCAACATCCGTCCCTTCGTATGCAATATGCTGCAAGAAAACTGCTTCATCGTAAGTGATGAGACTTCGGAAGCCGTGATCATCGATTGCGGTGCCTATTTTGAAGATGAACGCCAAGCCATTGTCAGCTATATTAGGAATAACCATCTCAAGCCCCGTCACCTGCTCTGTACTCATGGGCATTTCGACCATTGCTTTGGCAACGATACCATCTGGCATGAGTTTGGACTGCAGCCCGAAGTGGCATCCGAAGACGAATGGCTCATGGACATCAGCCGGCAGATGCACGACATGATGGGAGTAGACTATCCTGGTGAAGTCCCTCCCATAGGGCGTTTCCTAAATAAAGACGACACAATCACCTTCGGTAGTCACAGCCTGAAGGTACTTCCTACTCCTGGTCACACCCCAGGGGGTGTCTGTTTCTATTGCGAAGAAGAGAAGGTTGTCTTCACTGGCGACACACTATTCCATCAGAGTATAGGCCGTACTGACTTTGACCGTGGCAGCTGGAATCAACTGATGGATAGTCTCAAGACCGTCGTTGCCAAACTTCCTGCAGACACCACAGTCTATTGTGGTCACGGCCCAAAGACCACCATTGGCACAGAGTTAAGCTGTAACCCATACCTCAGGTGATCGCTGCTTTGGAAGTAGGGTGTTCAATATGATGTACCCAATTTCCGCTTTTAAAAACTGCACCCGGTAACCATCGCCCTGAAAGGGCAAAAGCCAAACTGCTGCAATGATTCTTCTGCCCTCGCAGGACGTTATCCGCGCCATACCTATCACCCTGGGCAATGCCTCGGGCTTACTGTTGTTGCCCCTTCGGAGCGTTAGGGGTCAGATTAAATAAAATCACCAAAAATTTGGTGTTCTGTATAAATTTCATTACCTTTGCACCATCCGAGCTGAGGCTGTACCAACTGCTGTGAATCGGACTAATTATTTAATTCGATTATTTAATGCAAAGAATCTCATACACAGTGCTCCTGATACTGATCACGCTGGCCTCCTGTTCAGGCGGCGGTCAGTACAGCGAGATGCGCCAGCGGCTTGATGCGCTGAACGAGCTGAACCGTGCCGACTCCGTGCTCACCGTCAAGGAGCGCAACGAGGCACAGACCCTTGCTGATTATTTCGACAGCCACGGCACACCCAACGACCAGCTGCTGGCCCACTACCTCTTGGGCCGCTGCTACGCCGATATGCGCGAGGCTCCCATGGCCCTCCACTGCTACCAGGAGGCCATCACCCGTGCCGACACACTTAGCCCCGACTGCGACTTCGCCCAACTCAGCCGAGTGTATGGGCAAAGCGCTACTATCTTCTATCAGCAGGGTCTGTATCGAAACCAGCTGGAATATGAGGATCTTGCATCATCTTATGCATGGCGAGAAAACGACACTTTGGCAGCTTTACAGTGTTATGCCATGAAAGCATCTGCCTACGAACAGCTACAAATGAAAGATTCTGCAATCTTTATTTATATGGATGCTATTAGTCAAATGAAAGCATATAATTATAATAAGGTTGCAGCAGGCTATTCAGGAGCTCTTGCAAAAACACTCATTGATAAAGGTGAAGATGACAAGGCCTTACCATATATGATAGAGCACGAACTCTATTCGGGCTATTTTGATGATGCAATGAATATCTCGGCGGGTCGAGAAGTCTATTATTTCTTTAAAGGTCTTTATTATTTGAGAGAACAACAACTGGACTCTTCAGAATTCTTCTTTCGCAAAGAACTGCGTACTGGACGAGACTTTAACAATCAGAATTATGGATCAAGAGGCCTTGCCCTGCTATACCAACAAAAGCACATGTCGGACTCTGCCGCCAAGTATGCCCTCTATGCATACGACATGAACGATTCTTGCTTTGTCCAGATGACTACACACGAGGTTGAACAGGCCAAGGCCATGTACGACTATAGCAGCCAGCAAGAGATAGCGCAGCAAGAAAAGAACAAAGCTGACATGCAAACCATCCGGCTACTTATTGTCAGTGTGATTGCCTTATTACTGCTGATTGTCTCTGGCGCCATTGCGGTGATGTATCATTTACAGCGGAAAAAGCGTAAGGCTGAAACAGCCCGATACCTTGAGCTCCAGTCCCACCTTAAGAAAGCACAAGAAGAGTTGGAGATCTTGCGTGCGAATGATGCCAACCTTGACGAGCTGATTACAAAAAAGACTGCAGAAATAGCTGACTTGCAGAGTGCTTTGACTAAATACGAATACCTGAAAGAAACGCTTTCCGGCAAAGCCTTCAAAGACGAACTGACACGCATTAATGAAAACAGCAAATATCAGGTATTCGCAAAAAAGGCTAGACGCGGTATACAAATGACGGAAGGAGATTGGCAGAATGTCCACGAATTGCTTAAGGAAGAGTTTCCCAACTTCTATCATTTCATAACAGAACAGAAGACCTCTTTGACTGACAATGAATACCATATCTGTCTTCTTACCCGACTCTACATCTCCGTTAAATCTTGCGCCGGAATCTTAGGGATAGATGAAGCAACGGTGACTAAAACCCGCAAGCGCCTTCACACAAAACTGTTTAAAGGCGATGGTGACAGTAAGGATTTCGACCGGCTGTTGAGGTCGATTCACGAGCAATCACCATTGTAACTCCAAGGAGTAAATTTATGGTAAATTATCATAACCCGCTCGTTTTAAGCGGGTTTTCTGTTGTGGTAAATTCTTGGTAAATTCTTAGCTCACTTTTTTCTTGATGCTTTATTTGTTAATGTATATATTTGCAGCCGAATTGCAATTCTGGTTATTTACAAACAAGAACATTAACAACTATGAGAAAAAAATTATTACTTACGTTATTATTATTTAGTTCTCTTTTCTTGGGCATTCCTACGTATGCGCAAGAACCAGAGGAGGAAGAAATTGAATTCAGTATTGATTGGGGAGATCCTACTCCTGATACACCAGGCAATCCAAAGACACCCATCCTAATGCCCCATCTATGGCAGAATGGCTACCTTTTGGATTTCCACGGCACCCATGTCGACTATTTGCTCCGCATTGTTGATACTTCGAACAACGTGGTCTATATGGTTGTCGTTCCCTCGTTGCAGACCCAGGTCTGGCTACCCACCACGCTCAGCGGCACTTACCGCATAGAGCTAATCTCTGGCAGTTTGCTCTTCTATGGCTATATCACGCTGTAAGGCAATCTATCTTATTTGGAGTGCCGGTGTTGATGGTGCAACTCCAAAGCGTCGGCACTTTGTAACGTATTAAGTATTAATTCAAACATTAATTAAAATGAGAAAAATTCTATTCTTAACATGCTTTTTAACAGTTATCTCATGTGAAAGGAATGACACTGTTGAAGTTGATGAGCCAAAGGATGTTTTTGCTTCCGATGACTCCATCACATCTTTTCTTTCTTCCGAATTGCCTGTATATCTTGAAGAATCGGCTTCGTTTTTTGTGAACGAGCGTAATTCCAATAACATCTATCTAATAAATAGCATGGAAGAACTGAAGAGCATATATTCGGGAACAAAGGAACTCCCCAATATTGATTTCTCAGACAAAACTCTCCTTATTGGTCAACGTTATGTCGCAAGAGAGTGTAACGTGCTGAAGCAGGAACTTATCAGGCAGGAAGAGAAATATATACTGGTTCTTGATGTGGAACCAACAGATTGGAGCTGGTGCATGGCATTCGATATGTATTTCTGGAAGATATTTCCGAAAGTGGAAACACTACCAATTGAAGTGGAAATGACCCCAGATTATACTGTCATTCTTCAAGAATAATTATATTCCTTTTTGATGTGCCTAAATAACTTGTACTCATGTACATAGTTTAAGCTAATCCCTCTTTTCGGTGTGCCGGCAAAGAAGCTAAACACCGGTGTGTCGGCACTTCTATTAACAACAGTAATTTATAAACTTAAAAAACAAAAAACATGAAAAAAGATTTGTTTCTACTGCTCGCCTTTGTTGTTCCCGCTTTAGCTTCAGCTCAGCTGAAAGTTAATCAGTCTGGTGAAGTAGGTATTAAAAATAGTACAAACTTTAATGCTAAATTGAATATTGGGGATAGTTCAAATTCATCTTTCAACAGTGATTTTGGCAATTATTCAAAAGGTATATGGTCATACAACCATGAGTCGGGTACATCGATAGGATCAGTTGCTGTATTGGCTGAAGGATTAAAGAATGGAAATACAGGAAATTCCATTGGAATTTGGGGAAATGGAATAGGACTCAGCGGCAAAAAATACGGAGTGATTGGTACTATTAAATATAATGCAAGTGGTGCTGCCATATATGGGAGTAATGTAGAGTCAATAGCCATTCCTTCTGGTGGCTATGCAGGCTTCTTCTATGGGTCGACTTATGTGGATGGTGATTTTACTGCATACATTATAAATTGTATAATGGACATGCGGCTGAATGAGAATGTAACATCTCTGAGTTCGGTAGCAAAGGAACAATCTCCGTTGGCAAAACTCCAGAACTTGGAGGTGATGGAATACAACTTAAAGCGTCCCAGTACAAAAGAACTATCTGACAGACGACATTTCGGCGTATCGGCTCTGGAACTCCAGAAGATATATCCTGACTTAGTTAAAGAAGGACAAGATGGCTATATGACAGTGAACTACATAGAAATGGTGCCTCTCCTTTTGCGTAGTATTCAGGAACTGAAGCAGGAACTGGATGCTGTGAAGGGCAGCTCAGATTATAAGACACGCTCTGTTGGCGAGGAAAATGCAGATTTTAATGATGTTGCTACAGGTAATGTGCTCTATCAGAACACGCCGAATCCTTTCAAGGAACAAACTACCATTCGTTTTCGTTTGGCTGACGATGCAACGAATGCTGCCATCTGCATCTTCGATATGAGTGGCAAGATGCTGAAGAAACTGCCTGTATCATTGGGAATGACCAGCGTGTCTATTAACGGATGGGAACTCGGCGAAGGCCTCTACTTGTATTCCCTCGTAGTGAATGGACGGGAGATTGATACGAAGCGAATGATTCTGTCGAAGTAAAAAGTACTTATTTATATAGAAGGAAACAATATGAAAAAGTATTTGTTAATTATCCTGCTCTTATTGCTATGTATTCCGTGGTATGTTACGGCTCAGACAACAAATGAAATTCATTTGCTGTTTGATGAAAAGGATTTTTGTATGAAGAGCAGGAACAATGAGTTGTATATCAGTACTGAAAAGTATAAGACGGCCTTTGTCTCAAGGCCATGTGACCCTGCGTTGCCTTTTATGGGTATTCAGTTCCTTGTCGCACCAGACTATGAACTGTTCGGCTTCACTATTGACAGAAAGGAGGTCTTGATAAAAGAGGGAGTCGATATAGCCCCAATTCCAGGGGAGATTCCTACAAACATTTCATTGACTCATCATAATGAATCAATGACTGGTTATCTTCCACGAGTCTATCCTGATTCAGCAGTTATATATACAGGAACGCATCATATGGACGGCTATAGATTCCTTTCTTTCGTCGTTTGTCCATTTCGCTACGACGCTAAAACAAAGAAACTCTATATGACACAAGAAATGGATATTCGTTTGACGTCGAAGCTTACATTTGATGGCAGAAAAAAGAATGTAAATACAGGAAAACAAGGGCTGTTGGCTCGTGATATGGTACGTGGTATGGTTATCAATGGCGATGATCTTGAGGAACTTTACGGAAATATGGAACAGGCAGAACCCTTTGTGAGGAAAGCTAAAGTAAACGGTTCTGGAGTAGATTATGACTATGAATACCTCATTATCACAAATGAGAGCCTGAGAACATCGTTCCAACGATTGGCAGACTGGAAAACCCAAAAGGGTGTTAGGACAAAAGTGCTTACTGTGGAAGACATAGATGATGCGTACACTGGGAACCGTCAGCAACTTCGGATAAAGAAAGCAATAAAAGACTACAAAACACATTCAACACGTCCATTGAAATACGTGTTGTTAGGTGGCGATGTCGATGTCGTTCCAGCCCAAGAAGCCCATATAAATTTATATGCAAAAGACCCATTTTTTCATTCGTTTTGGTACCTATATGAAGAAGATACCCCTGCAGATCTCTTCTATTCATGTCTAGACAGCTTGGACTGGGATACTAATGGTAATGGCGTCTATGGAGAGTATGGTGGCGATCTTTCCCAAAATGAAGATGACATTATAGATAAAATCCCCGATGTTTCACTTACGAGACTGTCCGTTAATAACAGCAATGAGGCTAACAATTATATTAGTCGCCTAATTGATTATGAGAATCCAAGTGACACCACTAATTGGAACAGCCAGTTACTTCTTGCAGGTAAGCAACTCTCCTCAAAACCTTATTATATTGTTAATGGGGTGACCATGAGTGACACACAATACAAAAGTGAATGGATGTACACCGATGATATCTTGCCATATTGGAGTGGTGTAAAAAAAAGATTCTATGATACAGATACGGACTTTGGAGGATCTACGTACGATTTCAATGTTTCAAACCTACAAGCCCAAATTAATAATGGATATGCATTCGTCAATATACGCACTCATGGCGACACTACTCTTATAAAGATGGAAGGAACTGACTTTACAGTGTCCGATGCCATGAATATTGAAAACACAGGACATACCATTATCGTTACGGAAGCCTGTCTTACTAATGCCTTTGACAGACCGACCAGTCTCAGCGAGGCTTTTATGAGAAATCCAAACAGTGGCATCCTTGGCTATTTTGGTTGTTCACGTGAAGGATGGTATAGCGATACCATTGCATATAGAGGGACATCCAATCAACTTAATGGAGAATTCTACAAGCTCCTATTCAATGATAAACAAAAGCATTTTGGAGAGATTGCATGGAAAGCGAAGCATAATGTATTGTGGCTCCTTAATTTTTCAATATTCGGGTCGTATGGATGGCTGCTTTATGGAGTCAATCCTCTTGGAGACCCGGAAATGCCTGTGTTCATAGATACGCCAAAGATTTTTAGTAATGCTTCATGTTTCTTCAGGAATGATTCACTGGTCATCAATCCTGGCGTAGATTCCTGTAAGATTTGTGTGATGAGTATTCAGGACAATGGTGCAAGCCATTATGAAGTGTATGATAACGTCTCTTCTGTCTCACTTGTAACACCTGCTGTAGATTGCAGCATCTGCATTACCAAACCAGGATATGTACCATATATTACGAACTATTTCGATACCATTTATGTTCAGAATGAGGCAATAAGTGGTTTGAGGAATATTCTGGCAAGGCATGTGTTCGTTGGTAGTGACGTAACCACAGACAAACCACAGGGTGCCGTAAATATTGTGAGTGGCCAAACAAAGATCATTGGTAACGACATAAACATTGAGAACGACTTTGTGGTAACTCAAGGAGCTACTTTATATATGGGAAGCCAATAATTGTGTGTTACAAATGAACACACAAGAGGACAATAGAATTGATTCTAATAATTCACTTAATCAAATTAATTGCTTATGAAAAAAATTTTCTTTATCATGTTTCTTTCTTCCTTTTCCTTTCTTGCATCTGCACAGGATGGTTACAGGAAGATGTTGGATGCCGATCGTCAATGGACGTATGACCAAGGGTCTCTGATTGTTTCGTTAGATGGTCCGGTGGAGGTGTCTGGCAAAAGTTGTTATCAGATAAAAGCACGTATAGCGAATGAAAGCGTTAGCCGTCCTACGGGAATGTATATTTGCGAAGAATCAAGATGTGTATATGTATATAACTATTATGACTATATTAGTTACCCCAACCAATGGGTAAAAAGGTTTGACTTCAATCTGAAAATAGGAGAAGAGGGCGTAAAGTCCATTGACAATGTTTTAGTGAGTGGTGAGACGTATCGAATCCTCAATTTTGGAGAATACTCCTGGATTGAAGGAATCGGAGATTCTCGATTTGGCATTCTCCCGATATCCTTTTTTTATCAGACCGGAATAACTGTGGGTGACAACCAATTTTCGGTGTCAGATAAAGGACAGGATGTCTTCTCAACGAATCAGTTTAGTGGAGTTGTCGCAAACATGAATCATGTAACTGTAGATTCAAACCTCCAGCCTAACAGTCTCTTCGACCTCCAGGGTCGTCGCCTCCAGGGCGAGCCGCAAAAGAAGGGCGTCTATATCCGTGGTGGCAAGAAATACGTGAGGCCATAAAGAGCCTCTGCATTGCAGACGCTGAACCTATATTAAGAAACGCATATGATCACGGGAACGGTTCCCATTTATATTTAATAGGAGCCGTCCCCATGATCTGAGTTATCTCAGGAGGGGCAAAAGAGTGAAAAGGTGAAGAAGTGAAAAGGCGAAGGAATGAAAAGTCTGTTCACCTTGCCACTCTCGGTTATCCGCTTACGTTCTCTCTGCCGTTGACATCCCTTGTGAACCGAGGAGAGAACGGGAGTGAACGAGGTTCAGTGCCTGAGCGGATGCAGTACCGCTGATTCTTTTGCCCTTGCAGGGCGTTTGCTGTGGCCTACCCACACCCAGGGCGTTGCCCTGGGCTATAAGCTGGCCGCCCCTACAGGGCGTGCTTACGCATTTTTGAATAACGAACTCAACTTTCTCAAGTAAGAAACGGTCTGAAGGGGCACAATTGCGAAAGTCAAATTATTTTACTTTCTTTTTGCTATGAAAAAGGGAAATTGGCATAACTGCCCCAAAAACGCGAGTTAACTCGATCAGTCGTTTGAGTTAACTCGATTGATCGTTTGAGTTAACTCAATTAATTGAGTGAGTTAACTGGATTGAAAATAACCATTTCCGGGCCTTCCTGATTTGTCAAGAATTCCGAATCATGTTTAAAACCAAATTGAAAAAGGGTCACCGAAATCAGTATAAGTCATCCATAGAGTCACATTTAACCTAATTGTAGTGTTTTATAAGCGGAAATTGGGTACATCACATTGAACACCCAAATTCTAAAGTGACTCCGAATCTTGACTCATGTGATTATTTCCCAAAGGATATCAGCATGACGTGAAGAATCATGAGAAAAAGTTTTGTTTTGTTCGCACTTATTTGTACCTTTGCAACGAAATTACTTATTATCTAACATAAACCTAACAAAAATGAAAACTATCATTACTATCATGGGGCTGGTCTCTGCACTCACGCTATCAGCCCAGACGAAACAGGCGTATGAGAAAACCGCCTTAGAGGAGATTACAGCAGACAGATTCCTGGCTGGAGGTAATGCCACTGACTATGAACGCTTACCACGCAAGGCACTGACCCCCGCTCCCAAAGGCTATGAGCCTTACTACATGAGTCACTATGGGCGTCACGGTTCACGTTGGCTATTGGGTGACCGTGACTACTCCAGTCCTGTGAACACACTGAGAGACGCGAAGAAGGCAGGGAAACTGACACCTGTCGGTGAACAGGCATTGGCCAAGTTAGAGGAGATACAGAAATCGTCGAAGGGCAGACTAGGTGACCTTTCACCTGTTGGTGAAGCTCAGCACCACGCTATCGGCAAACGCATGGTCAAGAACTTTCCCGAGATTTTCAAAGCACCAAACGTACGCATCGATGCCCGCAGCACGACGGTGATACGAAGTATACTCTCAATGATTGCGGAATGTGAGGAGCTGGCCCAGGCCAACCCCACAGCCAACATTCATAACGAGGCGAACGAGGCCAACATGGCATACATGAATCCACCGAAGGAGGGTCTGCAACGGATGAATGAGGGTAAGGCCCGACCGATACAGAACGAATGGAGTGCAAAGATGAGAGACCCCAGAAGACTGATGAAGGTGCTGTTCAACGATCAGGACTGGGTGTACATGAACGTGATGCCCACACAGCTGATGGGTAGCATTTATGATATAGCCACCAACCAGCAGAGCCATGACAACGACAGGACACTGCTGGACCTGTTTACAACAGAGGAACTCTACCGTCTGTGGAATGGCAACAATCTGTACTGGTATCTGAACTATGCCAATGCTCCCCAGACAGGTAATGTAATGCCGTGGATGCATGCCAACCTGCTTAAGAACATCATTGAGACTGCCGACACAGTAACACAAAAGCAAGCCACGCTAAGATTTGGTCACGACACTGTGGTGCTGCCTATCATTTCCCTGATGGAACTGGGAGGCATGGGATGCTCGATAGACAATCTGGAAGAGCTTGACACCTACTTCCGCAGTTACATGGCCGTTCCCACAGCCTGCAACCTTCAGTTGGTATTCTACCGTCCGAAGAAAGGCAAGGGCGACATCTTAGTGAAGGCAATGCTTAACGAAAACGAAGTAACCATGCCCGTCGAAACGAGCATGTACCCCTACTACAAGTGGACGGATGTCAGGGAATATTATCTGGAGAAACTGAAGAAGCAGCCCAAGAACCCTTACCCCAACATGCCTTCACAAGGTCCGCAGATTAATCCTGCCGTGCTTCAGATGCTTTTCTCAAATCAATGAGAAAGCCACATCCATCATGTGTGTGAAGTTGTTTTGGCGTTCTTCAGCCGTAGTAACCTCACCCGTGAGTATATGATCGGAAATGGTACAGATGCCAAGAGCACGATTACCAGAACGAGCCGCATTCATATAGAGTGCGGCTATTTCCATTTCTATAGCCAGCACACCCATGGAGATCCACTTGTCATTACGAGGGTTCTCGCCATAGAACATATCGGAAGACAATACGTTGCCCACCATGTAATGGTAACCGAACTTCTCGCACGACTCAGCTGCAGCCCTGACCAGTCCGAAATCGGCTATAGGAGCAAAGGTGCCAGGAAGCTCGTACTGAGCAGCGAAGTTACTGTTGGTACAGGCACCCATAGCAATGGCCAGATCACCAATGTGCAGATCCTTGTTGATGGATCCGGCAGAGCCAACTCGGATGATGGTCTTTACGCCATAGAAATTGTACAGCTCATAGGTATAGATGCCTATGGATGGTATGCCCATTCCGTGTCCCATAACACTAACGGGCTTTCCTTGATAGGTGCCGGTATAGCCCAACATGCCTCGGACATTGTTGAACAGGACAGGATGGTCGAGAAACTTCTCGGCCATGAGTTTCACACGCAGCGGATCACCCGCCATAATTACTGTTTCGGCAATTTCGCCGTACTTGGCCCCGATATGGGGAGTGGGAGTTGGAGTCATAGTAATATGAAGTTTAAAGTTGATAGATAAGGGTGAAATTCAAAAATTCAAAAATACACGTGAGAGTTAATAAACAAATGAGGCCTGGTATGTGCGTGAATTGTGGCGATTGTCAGTTGCAGTAAACAGCAGCTGGTGGGTCTTTCCGCTACGGGGAAGCCACGTTTCACGTAGGTCACAGGAAAAGGTAGAAGACTTCTCCACTGACTCAAACACCACGAACCGTCCGTCAATGGTTGCTGTCCATGAGTCAAGTCCAGACTCTTTGTCACTACAGCTGAGGGCAAGACGCGGAGCATTGAGTGAGAGTTCTGAAATACGAGGTGGCTCGGCATCGTATGCCAGCTGGTAGGTAGCCCCCAACTCACGCAGATGTCCTTTGACCCATCCGTCATCGTATTCACCACCCATGTACTTCCCTCCGGATGTCACATACAGTTTGGAGGGATCTTCTACAGGTGCCTGAACAGAGATACTGACAGAGGCATCGGAAACCAATGGCAGCGAAGCGTCATGGAAAGTAAAGGCATCGGAGAGTGCGTCAATCTCGGTAGCCTCCTGTATGGAGGGATGAATCGTAACATCACGTGTAAGCAGGCCATAAGGCACGATGAGCTGCATGCCAGGAAGAGAGTATGTATTGGTCTGGTTCCAACGGAAGGGAACGGATAAACCCGCCGCAGTCATGTCACGGTCTTTAGAAACAGAATTGTTTGAGTCGACAGGGCGTTGAGCATGAACCGTGAAAGCATAGCGTGCCTCGTTGTTTTTGTAGTCACGGAGGATATACTCCAGATGATAATCGCGCTCTTCCGAGAAATCGACAATTCCCCTACGTTGGTCGGTATGAAGAATAGAGAGGTTGTTGCCTGGTTCCTTGTATGAGCGTAAGTACCATGCTCTTCGATGGAGCCAATGGTCATAGTCCCCCCACGAGTTGACAAGACGGTTGTGGGTCACCGGGATACGGTCCACACAACTGCTGAAAACTTCCTTTCCATCTACCAGGAGGTGGGTCTCTCGCACACCATAATGATTATAGCTGTCCTGCATATAGTCATCAGCCCATAGCGCAAACCCTACCCGCCCCCAGGCGGTATTTGTAGACTGAAGATAGAAAACGGCGAATTTGCTGCTACCATTGAAACGACTAAACTTGTCCTGAGGACATGCCATAAAACCATGGGCACGTGGTGGAACAGTGTCATTGATGAAATCTGACAGGAACGGATAGGGGTCGAGCATATCCCAAGTACGAGTGTCATGAATCTCAAGATGCAGATGGGGAGCTGTGGATGAGCCCGTATTTCCACTAAGCGCAATGAACTGCCCTTGACTGACGGGACAATCAAGAGGAGAAAGCCGGGCATCGGACACTGATGTCTGGTGCTGGTACTGATAGCGCAGCAGAGCTGCCCGGATGCGGGGTGAGAAGGACTTCAGATGACAATAGACAGACGTATGGCCCGAAGGATGAGTGATGTAGACAGCATTGCCAAATCCGTAAAGGCCAGAGGTGACACGGCTGACATAGCCATCACCGATGGCATAGATATGCTTGCCTTCACGTCCTTCGGTTTTAATGTCGAGCCCTCCGTGAAAATGGTGAGGACGTGGTTCACCAAAATTGCCCGCCAAGGAGATTTCATAGTCAACGGGGCTATGAAAGATTGAGAGAATGAGAGAATGAGAAAATGAGAAATTGGCTGCGCATAAAAACGCAAAAGACAAAAACAATCTGTTCATCTTCAATTCATTTCTCATTTTCTCAATTTCTCATTTTCCCAATTTCCCTCAGCATGCCTTAAAGCTCATATCAAGGCCTTTCACACTGTGAGTAAGCGCACCAACACTGATGAAGTCGACACCCTGTTCAGCATAGTCGCGAATGGTATCGAATGTGATGCCGCCAGAGGACTCCGTCTCATAGCGATGATCGATAATCTCGACAGCTTTCCTGGTGTCGGGAACACTGAAGTTGTCAAGCATAATGCGGTCAACGCCACCATGTTGCAGGACTTGGTTCAATTCTTCAAACGAGCGTACCTCTATTTCAATCTTCAAGTCAAGACCTTTCTCCTTGAGGTAGTTGTGACAACGTTCGATTGCATTAACAATACCGCCAGAGAAGTCAACATGGTTGTCTTTTAATAGAATCATGTCGAAGAGACCGATGCGGTGGTTGCATCCTCCTCCAATCTTGACAGCCTGTTTTTCAAGCATACGCATGCCAGGAGTGGTCTTTCGGGTATCAAGGACACGTGTGCCTGTACCTTTCAATCGCTCCACATATCTGTTTGTCATGGTTGCTATGCCGCTCATTCGCTGCATGATGTTGAGCATCAGGCGTTCGGTCTGTAGTAAGGAACGTACGCGCCCCGTTACAATCATGGCGATGTCACCTTTCTTTACCTGTGAGCCGTCGCCCATGAGCACTTCTACCTGCATTTCAGGGTCGAACCGTCTGAACACTTCTTTGGCAATCTCTACACCCGCCAGGATACCATCTTCCTTGATGAGAAGATGGCTCTTCCCCATAGCATCCTCGGGTATGCAACACAAGGTTGTGTGGTCACCGTCACCTATATCCTCAGCAAACGACAGGTCAATCAACCTGTCCACCAATTCATCTACACTCAGCATGATACACTATTCATTAAAGAGGTAAATACCAACGCCTATGCGAAGGCCGTAGCTGGAGTAATCGAAGTCTTTGGTAGAGAGGTTAAAGTAAAGTTCCGGCTCAACGGTGACAGTACGGTTGAGAAAGAAGGCATAACCAACAGAGACATTTGGCTGGAAATCAAGGTCGTTGGTCATATTGGCCAGACGTACTCCTGCACCAAGGAAAATGCCGTTCTGTTCAATATAGTAGCGTGCACCTGCTCCAAGTGAAATTACGCCATCATTATGCTCAACATAGTTATATGACAGTTCTCCCAATGCCAGGATATTGTCCATCACAATATAACCTCCTTTGGCAGCAAGGTCTACGTGGAAGTTCTTGTTTGCGCTGCCAATGTCGAATCCCGACATGGAGGCACCCACATAGATTTTGCCCTGTCCGAAGGGTGGTGTGTCATAAGTAGAGTACTGGGCATTAACTGCCGTTGCGGCCATCAAGCCGAGAATCAGGGTTAAAAACAGCTTTTTCATAAGTTTGATATTTTTCTATTAATGAATATTCATATTAGTCTTCCTATACCAGATGCAGAACCAAACCACGGCAACGAGCAAGGAAGCAGCACCTACGACATAACCTACATTCATATTGAAGCCGAATGCATTGGGCGAAATCATGATGAATGTCGAACACACAACTGTCATAAACAATGCAGGAAGCATGGTCACCCAAAAAGCCTTTTTAGCACGTACCAAATAGACGGTGATAGCCCAAAGGGTGAATACAGCCAATGTCTGGTTTGCCCATCCAAAATAGCTCCAGATTACATTGAAACCATCAGGATTCTCTATGTTATAGAAAAGCAGCAGCAAAGTTGCCCCGAACAAAGGTATGCAAATCCAGATGCGCTTCATGATGGTTTTCTGTTCCAAGTGGATGAATTCTGCAATAATGAGACGGGCAGAGCGTAGTGCCGTATCGCCACTGGTTATGGGGGCTGCCACAACACCTAAGAGTGCCAGCAGACCGCCAAACGTGCCAAGCCAACCCTCGCTGACCACTGTCACCACCTCAGGAGCTTGGAGTGTCAATGGCTGATTCAGTTCCTGAGCAGCACCTCCATAGAAGAAATACATAGACACAGTAGCCCAAATCAGTGCCACAAGACCTTCAGTAATCATAGCACCATAGAACATAGGACGCCCCATTTTCTCACTTTTTACGCAACGCGCCATAAGAGGGGTCTGAGTAGCATGGAAACCACTGATGGCACCACATGCAATGGTTATGAACAGAGCAGGGAAGATAGGAGTGGTAAACCCTTCACCACCAAGTCCATTATAGAGTTCCGGCAGGGACGGCCACTTATAGAAGAGAACAGCCATCAACGCTACTGCCATGAAAAGCATGGAAATGGCAAACAACGGATATATCTTGCCGATAATCTTATCTATAGGCAGCATCGTGGCAATGATATAGTATACGAAAATGATGCCGCACCAGATATATACCCAGGTAAGGCCATCGCTACACATCTTACCGAGAATAAGCGCAGGACTATATACAAATACTGCTCCCACCATCATGAGCAGGAACACAGAGAAAACCAGCATCACCTTCTTGGTGGGTTGACCCAGATAGTGTCCTATCAGCTCCGGCTGCCCTGCACCATCGTGACGCATAGAGAGCATACCGCTGAGGTAGTCGTGTACGGCACCGGCAAAAATGCAGCCGAACACAATCCACAGATAAGCAGCAGGACCGAACTTCGCACCCATGATGGCACCGAAAATGGGGCCTGTACCTGCAATGTTGAGAAACTGAATCATGAAAATCTTCCAGTTGGGAAGCACAATAAAGTCTACCCCATCGGCTTTTGCAACAGCAGGCGTAACACGGTCATCAGGTCCAAACACCCGTTCCACAAAGCGCCCATAGAGCATGTAACCTATTACAAGAGCGACAAGGCTCAAAACAAAAGAAATCATATGGCCAAATTGTTTTTTAAAGTTTCTTTGTGCAAAAGTACTATTTTTATTTGAGATAATGGAAAAATTATCGTAATTTTGCACTCAAAACAAAAAAAAACGATATTTTGGCAAGAAAATCACTCTACATTATAATATTATTCCTGTTACTGACTACGCCGACAATCAGAAGCCAGAAGCATGAAGTGAGAGCTGTTTGGCTGACTACAATTGGTGGCATAGACTGGCCCAGAGCTCACACCGCAGCAGAGCAGAAACAAGAACTGGCAACAATCTTAGATCAGTTGCAACAGGCAGGAATCAATACCGTGCTTTTGCAGACACGTGTACGTGGATCGGTCATCTACCCTTCCATTATCGAGCCATGGGACATGTGCATGACAGGCAAACACGGACAGTCCCCTGGCTATGACCCTTTGCAATACTGCATTGACGAGTGCCATCGCAGAGGGATGGAATTCCATGCTTGGGTTGTGACGCTTCCCGTGGGTAAGTGGACAGAGCAGCGCTGTAAGGATTTTGTCAGACGCAATCCAAAACTGGTGAAACATGTAGGTGACGCGGGGTTTATGAATCCTGAAGACCCTAAGACGGGAGACTATCTGGCACGCATCTGCAAGGAGATTACCCAAAACTACGATGTGGATGGCATACACTTAGACTACTGCCGGTATCCTGACGGTTGGAAAATCCGTGTTCCCCGAGTCACGGGACGCCAATACATCACTGACATAGTACGTAAGATTCATCAAGCCGTAAAACAGTCGAAGCCCTGGGTGAAGATGTCGTGCTCGCCCGTAGGGAAATATGATGATGTCAGCCGGTACAGCTCCAATGGATGGAATGCCTATACAGCAGTATGTCAAGACGCACAAGGATGGCTTCAGCAAGGACTGATGGACCAGTTGTACCCCATGATGTATTTCCGCGACAACCAGTTTTTCCCCTTCATGCTTGACTGGCAGGAGCACAGCTATGGACGTACTGTGGCAGCAGGACTGGGCATCTATTTCCTTGACCCTCGCGAAGGTCGATGGCAGCTGTCTGATGTGACACGCCAGCTTTCGGCGATGCGGCAAGAAGGACTGGGACAATGCTTCTTCCGTTCAAAGTTCCTGACAGACAATCACAAAGGTATCTACGACTACGTCTGCCGCCACAACCGACAGCCTGCGCTTGTACCTCCAATGACGTGGGCAGGAAAAGCTGCGCCGACAGCTCCGACAGGATTGTATCTGCAAAAGCAGACCTTATGGTGGAGAGGCGCGCAGTCGACGAATGACTCGCCTTATTTATTATATAATGTATATGCTTCCAGCAATTACCCTGTTGATACTTCCCGACCAGAGAACCTTGTGGCTATCCGCGTCAGAGCCGAGCAACTGAAGGTAAAGGCCGGCAAGTATTATGCAGTATGCGCTGTAGACCGCTATGGTCAGGAAAGTGCCCCAAGACAACTTGCCAACTCGTCTATACGGCACAGGGTTTCCACACACATTGTAAAAACCAACGGAAAGTGGCTTGATATGCCTACAAAGCAGAAGACGCTAGATGCGGAATATGTCATTGTGGAAACCATACAAGGACAGAAGCTGAAGACCCTACCCTATCCTGACAAGCAACTCGATATAAGCCAACTGCCTGATGGCATCTATCAGCTGAAGTCGCTTGGACGCAAGGGAATCACCCACAGGTTGGCTTATTTTTCAATTAAAAGAAATCACTAATCGTTTCAAATACTTATAAACTATGGAAAGAACTTGGAGATGGTTTGGCAAGAAGGATAAGATCACCCTTGCCATGTTAAGACAAATCGGCGTTGAGGGCATCGTAACTGCTCTGCACGATGTTCCTTTGGGAGAAGTGTGGACCCGTGAGAAGATACGTGATCTGCGCGAATACATTGAGAGCTATGGCATGCGCTGGAGTGTGGTAGAAAGCCTGCCCGTGGTAGAGACCATCAAATATGGAGGCCCTGACAGGGATCATCAGATTGAAGTGTACAAAGAGAGTCTGCGTAACCTTTCGGCTGAGGGAATACATTGTATTTGTTATAACTTCATGCCTGTGCTCGACTGGGCAAGAACTGACCTGCTCCATGAAAATCCCAATGGATCTACTAACCTTTACTTCAACTATGCTGAATTTGCCTACTTCGACATTTATATCCTGAAACGTGAGGGTGCACGTGAGGAATGGGCACAGTTCCAGTTCCCGGCAGGTGTGGGTGAAGGTCGTAACGTTCTTGCCGAGTGTGATGAGTTGGCCAAGACGATGACACCTGAGAAAGACCACAAGCTGGTTGAGAACATCGTTATCAAGACCCAGGGTTTTGTCAGCGGAAATTTCAGCGAGAACGACGAGGCCCCCATTCAGAAGTTCCGTGAGTTCCTCAATCTCTACAAAGGCATCGACAAGGCTCAGCTACGTGAAAACATGAAGTACTTCCTTGAGGCCATCATGCCTGTCTGTGAGGAGTGCGACATGAATATGTGTGTTCATCCTGACGATCCCCCCATCGAGATTCTGGGTCTTCCCCGTATCGTCCGTACCGAGGAGGACATCCAGTGGTTCCTTAATGCCGTGCCAAATAAGCACAACGGACTCACATTCTGCGCAGGTTCCCTCTCTGCAGGTGCCTACAATAATGTAGTGGAAATGGCCAAGAAATTTGCCTCACGTACTCATTTTGTTCACTTGCGCTCCTGCCATATCTTCCCCAACGGAGACTTCACGGAGGCATCGCATCTCGGTGGTCGTGCCGACCTCATCGAGCTTTGCCGTATCTTTGAGAAGGAGAACCCGCAGTTGCCAATGCGTGTTGATCATGGTATGACCTTCACCGACCAGCAGGGTGGCATCATGGACGAGTCCAGTCATGGACATAATGCAGGATACACACTTCTTGGACGAATGTTTGCACTTGGGCAGGTTCAGGGTATTCTCGCCACAGTAGACCGAGAGTTAGGAATAGAATACAAGCAGCCCGGATTTTTCGATTGATGAAGCAAATAAATATAAAGGCATTATGAAGTTAAATGATATACTGAGCGGCCAGTTTAACGCCGCAGAATGGGAGCAGAAAGGTTATGAGCTTCCTAAGTTTGACATTCAAGCTGTAAGAGAAAAGACAGCCAAAGAACCCACATGGGTACACTTCGGCGGAGGAAACATCTTCCGTGCCTTCCCTGCAGCCATCCTGAACGATGCATTGAACACAGGAAAGTACGACCGTGGTGTCATTGTGGCAGAGACATTCGATTTCGAAGTTGTCGACAAAGCCTACGCTCCCTTCAACAACCTCTCGCTTTGTGTGAACCTCTGTTCCGACGGTTCCATCGAGAAAAAAGTAATTGCCAGTGTCACTGAGGCTCTGAAGGCCGATCCCCAGTTCCCCGATTGGAACCGTCTGGTGGATATCTTCCGCAATCCGTCGCTCCAGATGATATCTTTCACCATCACCGAAAAGGGTTACACCTATAATGAATCCGATCTCGCACGAGGCATGAGTCCCATGTTTGCCATGGGTAAGGTGTGTGCTCTGCTCTATGAGCGTTATAGGGCTGGAGAATTGCCTCTGACAGTACAGAGTATGGACAACTGCTCGCACAACGGTGACAAGGTCAAGGCTGGAGTCTTTGCCTATGCGGAGCGCTGGGTCAATGACGGTCTTGTGCCCGAGGCTTTCCTTGCCTATCTGAAAAATGAGAAGAAAATCACTTTCCCCTGGTCGATGATAGACAAAATCACCCCTCGCCCTCACGAGAAGGTAAAGGAGATGCTTGCTGCCGATGGTTTCGAGGATAACGACTACATCGAGACTGAGAAGCACACCTTTACTGCCCCCTTTGTAAATGCAGAGGAAGTGCAGTATCTTGTCATTGAAGACAACTACACCAATGGGCGTCCCCCACTCCATCTGGGCGGTGCTCTCTATACCACTCGTGAGACCGTAGACAAGGTAGAGACAATGAAAGTTACTACCTGCCTCAATCCCTTGCATACGGCGATGTCGATTTATGGCTGCATGTTGGGCTACACATTGATCTCGGCTGAGATGGCCGATGAAGACCTTCGCCCATTCATCCAAAAGATAGGTTATATGGAGGCCATGCCGGTAGTTACTGATCCAGGTGTGCTGAACCCCTACGAGTTCATTGGTGCCGTTATCAACCGTCGCCTGCCCAACCCCTTCATGCCCGATGCACCGCAGCGTATTGCAATGGACACGTCACAGAAACTGCCCATCCGCTTTGGCGAGACCATCAAAAAGTATCTTGCCCGTGGACTTGACATGAGTAACCTTGTACTGATTCCCCTCACCCTCGCTGGCTATGCCCGCTATCTGAAGGGTATTAAGGACGACGGCACTCCTTTCGAGCCCTCACCCGATCCGATGCTCGCAGAGCTGCAGCAGATAGTAGCTCCTCTCGAGATTGGCAAGGCAGACCAAGACTGGAGTCCTTTGAAGAAGCTCTACAGCCGCAAAGATGTTTTCGGACTTGACCTCTACGAAGCTGGTCTCGGCGAGCAGATAGAAGGAATGGTAAAGGAGCTCTATGCCGGTAATGGCGCTGTCCGTCAGACACTCCACAAATATGTATCAGCCCGGTAACACACCTATCGGCTTACCAAGATATATCTTTATATTTCATCAAATAGGTATCGTACTGGGTTACGAACGGATGGAAGGGAGCAGGCGTATTGGCTGCAGGCTCAAACATGCGGTGTAGCGTTTCATCTGTATCATCCGCTTTGATGTAATAGCTTTGGAAGGTGGCTCCTATTGGTGGGTCACCTTTCTTCCATCCTGGGAAGTGGGTCTTTGCGAACTTCGGACCTTGCCCGCTGACAGAAGCATTGATTGTGAGCACGATACCCAGGTCTGTCTGTTCGAAATCCAACGACAGGGAATCGCCAGTTATCAGTATTCCGTTGCCATCTTTGTCCGAAAGGAATGCTGCATCGATGCCACTATGATTGCCCTCAAAGTACAGATCGTCCTGATGTTTCGCCCAAAAGCCATAGGTGTTAGCTTGATAGCGACCTGGATAGCTGGCAAAGGGACCAAAGCCTATCCATTGCACACGGTCGATGACGGGGTCTAGCAGCCAGGCCAGACCTAGTTCCGAACGGAATATATCGGCAGTGTCGGGAGTCAGTGTAAAGCTGATCTCCTCGCCACCATTGAAGGAACGACGCTGAATTTCGGCTTTCACCTGACTATTCGTGAGGGGGAGTAGGTATTTCTTTGGTAGCCGGTTCTTCTGGGTCAGTCGTTCGGCCAATGTTGGTTTCCTGCCAGTCCTTATTAATGAATCTCTGATCATAACGGAACTGCTGCCATGACCAGACCATGTCATCTGCGTCTTGTTCACAACGAATGACTGATGGAGGAAAGTGCGGCCTTGGGTGTCCATTACTTCGAAGTGAAGGAGGATGAGGTGGCCTGTCTGCGATGATATCGCAGCAAATGGGAGAGACAGTTGATATGGGGACGATGAGTGGGGCGCGCAATCGGGACTGAAGGCACCACGCATCATGGTGTCGCGATTATTTGTCAGCGCCCAAAGGAAGGTGACATTGTCCTTCAGATTCAAGAAGTCGTATCGGTTGGTCAGGGTTAGGTGAGCTGCTGAGGAATCGCAACATACGGAACTGACGAAGGCACGGGCGTAATTATGTTGCAGTTCAAAATAATTGGGAAGCGGAGTGCGATCGGCATAGAGTAAACCGTCAGTGCCTTTATTGCCGTACATCTCAAAGCCCCCACCACCCAACGTAAGAACCTTTTCCTCGTAGCCGTAAACAACCTTGGGAGTAACACTATCTTCTCCGGTCAGAGACGAGCCAGAGACAAGGCTCATGCCTTGATCAGCCCACTCCCACACAGCACCTCCGGCAATGCCTGGCGTATGTTCAATGATTTCCCATTGACGATCATGGTCCTCAAAGGAAATGCCAAGCGTGTGACAATACTCTGTGAAGATGACAGGACGGTCCATGTGTTGGTAGAATCCTCCCATCTGACCCGTCGTAGGATAATGAGGTGCATAAACAGGAGCAGCAGAAGGGAAGGGGGAAAGACTGTTCTCTGATGGTTTCAATCCTCCCGATTCCCAGAAACGCCGGAAGTAACTTCCCACCTGGGGGAAGCAATAAGGCCGCGATGGGTCTAAGGATCCTACATAATTACCCACCTCGATGCATGTCTGTGGCAGCGGATTCTCGTTGCCTACACTCCATACAAGCACCGAGGGATGCAGTTTGTCGCGTTGAACCGTTGCCAGTGCCCGTGTCATCAATATTTCCTGGTAACTGTTGTCCGACAGATGTTTGTCACCAAATCCAAAGGGTATTTCGTCTACGAGGTAGAAGCCTAATGAATCGGCTAACTCGTAGAACCGGGGCTCGCGGGGATAGTGGGATAAGCGAAGGAAATTAACAGAAGCTTCCTTCATCAGATGCATGTCCCTCAGGGTAAGATTATCTGAAATGACCTTCACTCTGTATGGGTCTGTAGCATGGGCATTCACGCCGCGTAGCTTCACTGGTTGACCGTTCACCTTCAATACATTTCCTGCGATGGATATCTCGCGTATTCCGATTTTGTGGGTGAAGGTCTGAAGTATCCTGTCTTTTTCCTTGACATATACATATAAGGTATATAGATAAGGTGTCTCGGCTGTCCAAAGATGAGGATGCCTTACCCGTCCTCCTGTTGACACGACATGCCCCTCAGCATCCGTCAACTCGTAACTCACAGTAGTATGTTTCGTGGCATTGGCTATCTGCGGTTTCACAATAACCGTTCCGTCCATACGTGTATTCACTTCCAAGTCGCTGAGGTGGGTCTTGGGAACAACCATCAACGTCACGTCACGGAATATGCCCATTGCAGCCCAGTCATCGAAGCAATCGAACTCATAGCCTTTGAAACGTGAATAGACCTGCATGGTCAGTTGCTGGGCCTCTCCTTTAAATGCTTTTTGAGAAAGATAGGGTGTCAGGTCGAACAGACATGTGTTATACCCCGACTCCCATTTACCTACATAATGACCGTTGAGCCACAGAACGTATCCTCGCAGCACACCGTCCAGTCTGATGATGACTTTCTGACCTTTCCAAGTCTCTGGTACTGTGAATGATGTGCGGTAACAGCCTGTCAGCGAATCGGGATAGTCGTATCTCGGTTTGCAGAAGCCAAATGTCTCCCAGCAGCCAGGAACAGGAATCATTCCCTTTTTCCCGTTCACCTCCAGTTGCCACTCACCATTCAGGCTCTTCTTCATGGTGGGGTCGGTCACAGGCCAAATGCCTTTGAAGGCATCTTTTCCCCTTTGTAAACAGTCACCGGCAATGCCTTCTTCCTTCATTCTTGTAAACACCCGCCAACCCAGGTCTACGGCACCATGGGCGTCGAAATGCAACATGTCTTTCTGCAGACTCAGGTCACTAGCATCGACAACGTGGAAATGGCTGTCCTCGTGTTCTAACTGATGCAACGCCTTTACGACCTTTGGGGAACCCTGTCGGCTTCCTTTGGCAAAGGTGCCACAGACAACGGGCAGTGAGGCATACTCCTTCCTTCCCGTCCTGGTGACAAGATACTGGCGGATGTGGTTTATGACAGCTTTCAGATTATCGTGATAGCGATCGGCTGCAGACTGATCACTTTCTCCCTGATGCCAAAGCAAACACTTTATGTCATAATTCCGAGGTAACTGACTTAAGCATAAGTCTATCTGTTGGCAAAATGCCTTCAATAGGGATTTCTGTCTGGCATCAACACTCCAAAACCAACCATGGGTACTCTTTGTACAAGTAGTGTCGACTGCCGTACCGCCCATCGTCTGTTTGATTACATAAAAAGGTTGCTGCCAGTATTCTTCCAACAGATAATAGACCATAGCATCGAACCCCCAACTATCCTCAATTCCTGCTTTTGCAACGTGTGGGCTGAAAGGTACGAACACGCCAGTGGCAGTTTCAAAGTCTCCGCTGCCATAGCTCCACTGACAGTAGTCATAATGGATGTACCTGGGAAGTTCATTAATGGGTACCCGTCCGTCGGCATTGCTTTGTCCCGCTGTCAGAATGACGGGTATTGTCTTTTCTGCAGGGAAGACGGCCGTGCAGCAGACGAAACAGGATAATATCAGCCAAAGGCACTTTTTCATAGTTTCTTGTATTTGAGGTCTATCTTCGTGTACTTATGTTCACTGTTCCAATGTTCAAAGAGACCGAGTGGTCTGTCCACCGGTTTGCCCTCCTGCTTGTACACCGTTCCACTGGGAGCATGAGGTAACGAGGCAGCTTCGCGCAGATACTCATCACAATAGTTCAGCGAGCCGAACTCCGGCCACTCGCCGATGATGATGTCCATACCGACGGCATCGCAGGCCACTTCGTCCTGCGAGGCGATGATGGAACATGCCCAGTCACCGTTGAACGGTTCCTTCATCCACTTGGGATTGGGAGCACCGTTGACATCGCGTGAACCATAGGTTCCATCAATCAGGAGTAGCAATGCTTTCTGTCCCATGTCCTTATGCGCCATCCAGTCCACGAAGGTTTTATATCCGGGTTTGCCGTTACGCTTATCTTGGCTCACGTTATTGTGGGCGTTCTGTCGCCAAAGAAGATTGATGTCCGTTGCCCCATACCAGTTCTTGGTGGTCAGCGTCACACCCGGGCCACTGTGTGTCTTGAGCAAGGCGGAATTGATGAGATAGTCTGCATCGACAATACACTTTGCCAGCCCGCGTGCCATTTTCCCGTTGTCTACTGAATAAACTATCTGTTCTGGATAGTACTCACATTTCTCACGTCCGTCACCGCCAATATTGTCGATCATGCGCACCATGGGAAACTCGCGATGAACCTTATCATATATACTGTCTGTGATGGCACGGCTGGGTTCGCAGAGGATGATGTCCTGTTGGCGTACTCCTGCATCGCGAACCATCGATCGCACCAGTGCCAACGTCACGAAAGGCGACGAGTTCAGTTCGATGGTGTCATGGTGGGTAATGGCATTATTCAGATTCAGTTTGATGGCGATGCTTTCTCCTTTCTTATAGCCTCGGTTGCCGCATCCATGGGTTTTGTTAAAGTGCTTGAACAAAGCCCGCCACGCCTTCTTAGCTGTGGTCTCGCCCGTCAATAGCATCACCGCCTCGGGTATCATTGCATCGGCTTTCGTCTGATCGTTCCAGCGGTCTTCTACCCAGAGGCCGGTCTTACCGTCCCACTGAGCCACGCCCGGTGCATGAACCCATGCCACTCGCCCTGGGAAAATGCCTCTTCCCTCGCCTATCGGTACATGGGGACTGACAAAAAGTTTCGGTTTCTGCGGATTAAAATCCCCAAAGAACAGCCGGTCGCGATTGACAGGCTCGTCGAGCAACTGGATGGTGGTCGAAGGCCCCAAGTCGGGATTCTTCCATGCCTTCAGCTGCCATACCAACTTACCGTCCTTGCCAACCTCAATAGCCTGCACAGGGGCATTCGCAGTGTCCATTGGCTGTTTGTTCCACTCGTTATACCAGTTATTGATGATGTGTGCGCCGTTCTTCAGACGCACAGTCTTCTGTGGCTGAGTCACGCCATAGTCGGTCGTATTCAGTTCCCACACGGTCTGCCCCTGCCGATTGATCTCTTGAATCCTGCCCTTACGTCCTGTAACGAGCAGGTTGCCGGTCTTAGGCAGCTCCTGCACACTCCACGGTAGCATGTCACCCCACCGATCCACCTCCGTTCCGTCACTGGTAAACTCGTGGATACACCCCATGGCCATGTTGGCAACAAGCAATGTGCCTCGGCTTGTAAGCCGGGCATTACGGAACTGACCGTGGACAGATCCTTTTTCATTGATCGGTAGTTCGAACTCACGGACGATGTTACATTGTGGTATCTCCATCACCACCGCCTTAGCAGGCTTGCCGTTCTGCACGAACACTACATGCTTCCTGCCGATGGGTTGTATGGTGTGAATCTCCGTCCCCTCAGGTGCTGCATAGCTCCAGACGGTCTCAGAGTTCTTCGTCACTTCGGCCACACCGTACTGATGGGCAACCAATATGTTCCCGTCGCTCATGAGTACGGCATCGCTGATTTCACCGCGCTTCAGCTTGTCGTCATATTGCCAGCTTATCTGTCCATTTTTCACCATGAACATTCGTCGCTGCTTGCTCTGTCCGGCATAGAAGAAATTATGACGTGCCAAACTCTTCTCCATCTCCTGTGCCGAAGCACCACACACCGTCGTCACTATCAGACCGAGTGTAAGAAATAGTCTTTTTATCATGCTGTTTTATCTCTTATTTTTCTTGATTCGGTTTTATGTTGCAATGTTGCTGCAAAGTTACTACTTTTTGGGGAATTAAAGGCCACACTGGGTTAACATCGTTCTGTTTGAATAATTCTGCTTCCTTCATTTGATTTATTTTCTGATCTGGTCCATTCTATTATATCATCCTGAAAAAATCTTTATTACCTCTGTCAAACCAACAGCTATCTACGACAAATTATCAACTAACTCTAACTAATTGTACTAACGACTTATGCCTTATAACCCAAAAAATGATATATTATTGTAGTTTGTCGGGTACAAAGGTAAGAAATATGATTGAAAAGGAAGCGGCGGAAATCCGTCAAACATGATACAGATTTCCGTCGTGAACGAATTGGGCATGTTTTTCTCATCTGATGACAATTATCCGACCATCTTTCACATAGTTTCCGATGAACCCGAAACGCAAGAAATCCGATACTACATGAACTGGAGGGGTACAGGAGAAGTGGAAAAGCAGAATTATCGGGTAATCCCTTTGCCGTTTGAGAAATAATTGTTAACTTTGTGGCATTAAACGGTATATGACAATGAAAAAGGTATTGATTTCAATGGTTTTGGCATGTTCGGCACTGGTGTTGCTGAACGGATGCGTGGTGTCGGAAGAGAAACTGACGGACAAGGTGACGCAGGGCATCGTGGAGTATGAACAACAGCAGGGGAACCGCTTGGAGGTGACAGACCTGAAACTCGAGAAAAGCGAGGGGAAGAACTACAAAGGTGTGCTTACCGGCAAGCTGAATGGCAAGGACGTTGAATACGACCTAACGGTGGACGACTCCGGCAGTGACTTCGATGTGGACTGGGAACTGAGGAAGAAATGATACTGGTCTTTGGAGGAACCACAGAGGGTCGCAAGGCTGCCGAGGTGCTGGAGGAGGCAGGAAAGGGCTTTTTCTACAGCACAAAGATGGGTGAGCAGGAACTGACGCTGCACTATGGACAGTGTGTTGATGGTGCCATGGATGAAGAAGCAATGTTGGTCTTCTGCCAGGAGCACGACATACGGCTCATCGTTGATGCTGCCCATCCCTTCGCACGGCAGCTCCACCAGACAATTGCCCGCACGGCAGATATGGCAGGGATTGACGTGGTGCGCTATGAACGTATCTATCCGCCACGTAACCCCGACTTTATCTGGATTGACGACTACGAGGAGATTCCCCGTGACATTCACAGTCTGCTGGCCACGACGGGTGTGCAGAGTATTGCCCGGCTGAAACCTTTAGAGGATGAAGGCATCAGGGTTTATTACCGTATACTCAACAGGGATTCGTCGATATCTTTGGCCTTGAGACAGGGAGCAGCAAGCGAACAGTTGTGCTACTATAAGGACAGTGGACAGATAGAGGTGAATGCCGATGCCATTCTGCTGAAGGAGAGCGGACTGTCGGGAGGTTTTGCCGATAAGGTGTCTGCTGCACAGAGTAAGGGCATGAGGGTGATAGTGATAAAACGCCCGCAGCTGCCTGAGACGACAATGAGGGTGAACGGTCCCCACGGATTGAGGAGAGCGGTGGAGAAGCTCCTGCCAGAGTTCTATACCCTACACAGCGGACTGACCACAGGCACCTGTGCCACTGCTGCCGCGATGGCAGCTGCGCTGCAACTGATGAAGCATGAGGCCAAACACTTCATGCCTGTTTCATCATTCGACACCATGCCTTCATCAACCATCATCCTTCCACCTACCGTTCCAGTCATGCTGCCCAATGGTGAGACCATTGACGTACCAGTGAGCTACGGCGAGGGCTATGCTGCTTGCCGCAAAGATGCCGGCGACGACCCCGACGTGACGAATGGTATTGAGGTGAGGGCAAGTGTAGAGACGGCTGATTCGTTTCAGATACTGGGTGGCGAAGGTGTAGGCACCATCACGCTGCCGGGCTTTGACTTTCCACCAGGCTCTCCTGCCATAAACAAGTCACCACGCGAGATGATTCACCGGAACCTATGCCTTCTGCTAACGTCATATTCATCGCTCATAGCTTCGTGCCCTACCCTTAAAAGCTGGCTGCCATGTGGGGAGGAGGGTTGCAGGCTTGCTGTCACCATATCGGTACCCAACGGGGCAGAGATAGCCCGCAGGACATTCAATCCACGCCTGGGCATTGAGGGTGGCATCAGCATCATCGGCGTGTCAGGCATCGTGAAACCTTTCTCGGAAGAAGCCTTTATCGAAAGCATCCGCAAATGTATGAACGTGGCAAAGGCCAGCGGTACTGACCGTGTGGTCATCAACAGCGGTGCCAAGAGCGAGCGTTTTGTGAAGACGCTCTACCCTGCCCTGCCTCGCCAGGCATTTGTGGAATACGGCAACTATATAGGCGAGACGCTGAAGATGGCGAGTGAACTGGGGTTTGAACACGTGACATTGGGCGTGATGCTGGGCAAGGCAGTGAAACTGGCAGCAGGACACCTAGACACTCACAGCCGCAGGGCTACCATGGACAAGGGATTCATTCAGCAGATGATAGATGAAGCCCACTGTGAACTGGACGTGGCGAACAGCGGGCTGACCCTGGCACGTGAACTGTGGAAAGCCATTCCTGCAGAGAAGCTGCAGGACTTTGCCAGGGTGGTGATAGGACACTGTAAAAAACACTGTCAGCCCCTTATTGTGAATGGGGGACTGACAGTGCTACTCATCGATGACGATGGGAATATCTATGCCTGACGCATAGAAAGAACAATAACTTAAGCTTCCTTATCGGCCTTCTTGGCAGCCTTCTTCGGGGCGGCTTTCTTGGCAGGAGCCTTCTTGGCAGCTGCAGCCTTGGCGGGCTTGGCTGTCTCCAGCTTCTCGAGCTTTGCCTTCAGACGGGTAATCTCCTTGTCCTTCATCTCGATCTCATCACCCTGGTTCTTGATAGTGGTGAGCAGTCCCTCGAGCTCGTCGTTGTCGATGTCGAGCGGATAGAGCTCGTTGACCCTGTTGATGAAGTCGGCGAGGATGTTCATGTAGTTGGTGAAGGCATCGAACGGTCCGGTGTAGATGCCACGATCGAGCCCGACGTTAGAGGGCTTAGTGGTCATGAAACGGAAGTTGTTGGAAGCCTGCAGGTAATCCCAGTCCTGATTGATGCGCGGGTCGTTGGCAATGCGCAGACGGTCAGCCACGCTGTAGAGTTTCTGGAAGGCCTCGCGCTGCATGGCATTACCTAGCCAACAAGAGCAGTCGCGTTCCTCGTCGACCCACGAAAGGGTGTCAGGCACATCGATAGCTCCCACGCTCTTGGTCTTCATGCAGATTTCCGTAGGTGTGGCGAAGTCGATACCCTTCTCCTTGGCACAGGCAGGTAGTGCATGGATGAAGTCGAGGATATTGGAGCTGAGGGGCTGTGCAATGCCCAATGCACTGAGTTCCATGAAGATATTGATAATCTTTTCTTCCTCGGGGAAACGTGAAATGCGGTCGATGTATGAATCGGCAAACAGGGGATAGCCGTCCCACTCAGAGTTGTTGAAGCGCAGTGAGATATCGTCTGAGAGCTCGACATCTCTCAACAGCAGCTTGAGGTTGGGAGCGATGTTACAGTTGTAGACATAGTGGGGAGACTTCCATCCCAGCACGTGCTTAGCACCCTCGGTGAGCATGCCCTTGAAGCCCATGGCAGCAATCTGCGAGCCGATATCATCGCTGTAAATCAGCGAGGAGTTACGGGCAACGGTAGGCTTCTGTCCAAAGAGCTCTTCTATCTTCTGGCACTGCTTCTTCACGTCGAGGGCAAAGGTCTCTTCATTGGCCAACGACGAGAGTCCGTGGCTGTAAGGCTCTGCCAGGAACTCCACGCATCCCGTCTGTGCCAGTTGCTGGAGCTTGGCAATGACCTGTGGAGCATGATACTCCAACTGCTCGATGCCGGTACCCGAGAGCGAGAAGGCCACCTTGAAGTACTTGCCGTTCTCCTCAATCATCTGTTGCAGGGTGTTCAGGGCAGGCATATAGCTGCGCTCTGCAATGTCCGTGATGCTACGCTCGTTCTCATAGTCATCGTAGTAGTAATGGTCGGTACCGATATCGAAGAAACGGTAGCGCCTCAGATGGATAATCTGATGTATCTCGAAATATAAACAAATCGTTTTCATATCTTTTACTTTTTTACCTTATTACTATTTTACCTTGATTATTCTTCCCAGCCTAATGTACGGCGATAGAGGGTGCGAATCCATGTGCCGACCTTCTCCCAGGTAATCTGGTCTACCTCGCGCTTGCCCTCTTCCTTGAGATACTGGAAGAGCGACTCGTTGTGGCAGATGGAGTAGATGGCGTCAGCCAGTGCGTGGATGTCCCAGTAGTCTACCTTGATGCAGTTGTCAAGGATCTCGGCACAGCCCGACTGCTTGGAGATGATGGAAGGCGTGCCGCACTGCATAGCCTCCAGGGGCGAAATGCCGAAGGGTTCTGACACAGAGGGCATTACATAGACATCGCTGTCCTTCAGGCACTCATAGACCTGCTTGCCGCGCATGAATCCGGGGAAATGGAAACGGTCGGCAATGCCGCGCTCGGCAGCCAGGTAGATCATGGCATCCATCATGTCGCCCGAACCAGCCATACAGAAACGTACATTGCGGGTGCGATGGAGCACCATATTGGCAGCTTCGACGAAGTACTCGGGACCTTTCTGCATGGTGATACGTCCGAGGAAGGTCACCACCTTCTCCTTGCCGGTGTGGTCGGGACGCGGAATGTCCTGATACTCCTGCGGCAACGGATAAACGGCGTTGTGAACGGTGAAGCACTTGCGCGGGTCCTGATGATACTGGTTGATGACGGTCTGACGGGTAAGTTCGGACACACACATGATGCAGTCGGCCCAGTCCATACCATTTTTCTCGATGGAATAGACTGTGGGGTTCACCTTGCCACGCGAACGGTCGAAGTCGGTAGCATGGACATGGATGCACAGGGGCTTGCCCGATACCTGCTTGGCATGGATGCCTGCAGGGAAGGTGAGCCAGTCGTGAGCGTGGATAATGTCGAACTCCTCGGCACGTGCCACCTGTCCGGCAATGATGGAGTAGTTGTTAATCTCCTCATGCAGATTGCCAGGATAGCCACCGGCAAACTCCATGGCGCCCAGGTCATTGACGTTCATGTAATTGAAATCGGCATAGATATGCTCACGGAGCTTGAAATAGTAGTCAGGGTCCATGATGTTGCCCACGCGGTTCTTGACATAGTCATAGTCAACATCGCGCCAGGCAATAGGCACTGCATTCATAGCCACGATGCGGCATGCATGCTGACTCTCGTCGCCAAAGGGGTGAGGCAGGCAGAGCACGGTCTCGATATCACCCTGGGCCTTCAGGCCCTCGGATATTCCATAGTTAGCAGTAGCGAGTCCACCAAATACGTGAGGAGGATACTCCCATCCAAACATTAATACTTTCATAGTCGTCCCTCCTTATTTTTGATACGAATACTTGTCCATGAGCTTCAGCGTGCGCAGAATCTCGGCCACGTTCATAGCAAACGACATGGCACCACGTCCGTGGAAGGGCGGGTTGCCGTCGAACAGCTCCGAGATAGTACCAATGGCATGATAGTCAATCTCGTCCTCGTAGCCCACGAGCTGACGCTCGATGAACGAGAGGCGCGAGCGCTTATAGAGTTTCAGGCAGGCTTCCATATAGAATCCTCCCAGCCACGGCCATGCAGTACCCTGATGATAAGCATAGTCACGCTGCGTCTGCGGACCTACATACATAGGATTGTAGCCACCGCTCTTCGGCGAGAGAGAACGCAGTCCCTTCGGGGTGAGCAGCTCGCGCGTACATATATCAACTACGCTCTTCATCTGCTGCTGGGACAAGGGTGAGTAGTCGAGTGCCACAGCAAAAATCATGTTTGGACGAACGCTCCAATCCATATTGGTACCATCCACATAGTCAAGCAGATATCCGTATTCGTTCACGAAAGTCTCGACAAATGAATTCTTGCAAAGAGCAGCACGCTGTTCTAAATCCTCCTGTCTCTTCTGGTCACCCTGATCGGCAGCCATAGCTGCACAGAACTTCAGTGCGTTGTACCACAGGGCATTGAACTCGACAATATAGCCGGAGCGAGGCACTACTGGACGTCCGTTAGCTGTTGAGTTCATCCATGTCACAGCACGGTCACGTCCATTAGAATAGAGCAGCCCGTTCTCGTCAAGACGCAGGTTGGGATGACCTCCGGCAATGATATAGTCGACGATGTCGTTCAACAGTTTGCCGTACATCTCGTAGCATTTGTCCTTGCCGGCATCCTTGCAATACTGCTGAATGGCCCACACGGCCCACAAGGGTACATCGGGCTGTTCAATCTCGTAAATCTTCACCGACAGGGGCATACCCTTCATAAACTCACGAAGGCCTCTCTCGGCGGTTTTCATCACCAGTTCGAAGTAGTCCTGCTCGCCAATGGCCAACGTCAGTCCGGGCAGTGCTATAAACGTGTCACGGGCACGTGCCTTGAACCACGGATAACCCGCCAGCAGGTAGCGGTCGTCGTTGTCCTTACGGTTGTGGAACTGATGGGCAGCAGTGACCAGACAATGGTAGAAATTGTCGCGTGGTACGCGTTCGTTCACTTCCTCATCGAACAGGCTCTTCAGCGTAGTAGCCTTGATCTGCGATGTAGATGCAGAGAAGATAATGCTCTCGCCCTTCTTGATAGGCATCTCAAAATAGCCAGGCACATACAAATCCTCGTTGGAGGCATAGCCACGCTCCTGCTCCTTGGGATATTCAATGCCACGATACCAGTCGGGATGGAAGATGAACTCGTTCTTCTTGGAGAACTGCATGTAGAGGTCAGGATATCCTGCATACATACAGGTCTTGATGCCATGGTCCACCTGGCTGTACTCACGGCTTGCCGTCATGTTCTCATGAGTGAAGGCACGCACGGAACGGAATGCCAGGAACGGACGGAAGCGCAATGTAGTAGCAGAGTGTGCATCCTCCAGCGTATACCGAATGAGGATACGGTCCTCGTAATGCTGGAAAATCACTTCCTTTTTCAACACAACGCCACCCACGCGATACGTAGTTGTCGGTACACGGGTAGCGTCAAACTCACGGATGTACTTGTGTCCCTTGGGACTGAAGTTGTTGCCCTGATACTTGTGGAGACCGAGGTTGAATTCCGCCCCGTGCTGTAGTACTGTGCAGTCGAGTGATGACAGGAGAACATGGTTCTCGTCGTCAAGCTCAGGCACAGGAACCACCAGCAGGCCATGGTACTTGCGTGTATTGCAATCTACGAGCGTAGAAGAGCTGTACGCGCCAGAACGATTGGTGCGGAGAAATTCACGACGGAGACTTTCCTCAAGGTTGGTCATCACGGCTTTTTCAAATCGTAAATAACTCATAGTTCCTCAGTTATAAGGTTTTCTTATCTATAATTACTTTATTTGTTTTAGATTTTGATGCCCAAAGGTACGGTTTTTTTGGCAGTCAGCAAAACAAATAAGGATATTTAACAAATAAAAACGGTAAGAGCGGTGAGAATAACCATCACAATCTCTGCAAATCTATTCACACTGATGGCTGTTTTCATGTCCTGGGTAGAGAGCTGACGGTCGTTGCTGCCGATGTAGGGCTTGGGGAAAAGCTGGCCGAAATAGTGGTGTGGTCCGCCGAAACGGCAATCGAGGATTCCTGCCAATGCTGCCTCGGGATAGCCGCTGTTGGGACTGGCGTGCTGACGTCCGTAACGGAGTACGAAACGGAGATGACGGATGAAGGACGATGGTTGCTGGAGAATCATCAGCAGGGCAGTCAGCCGCGCTGGCAGATAGTTTGCCAAGTCATCAATATGGGCTGCCCAACAGCCGTAGTCACGGAACCTGTCAGTACGGTAGCCTATCATGGAGTCGAGCGTATTCACCATCTTGTAGGCCATCATACCCGGCGTACCTAACAAAGCAAACCAGAAGAGCGGTGCAATGACACCGTCACTCAGATTCTCGGCCAGTGTCTCAAGGGCTGCGGTACGCACTTCCTGTGCCGACAGTTCTGATGTGTCTCGACCAACAATACGGGCCACCTGTTGGCGTCCTTCTTCCAAAGAGCGGTCCACGGCTAGAAACACCTGACGTACCTCTCGGATCAAGGTGGTGCCTGCCAGACAGTAGAAGACAATGATAGCATCAAACAAAACAAGCAACGGGCAGAATCCAACCCATGCAGGGCAGAAAAGGTCTGTAATAGTATGCTGTACGTATATGATGCCGTATCGTAGTAGCCAAGTGAGTGCGAAGACAGCAGCTATAAACATAATAGCCATCATTGCCCCCTTCAGCTTGCGACAGCCTCCCTTGTTCAGCCGATGCTCGGAAAGAGAGATCGCTTTGCCAAACCAAACTACGGGATGGGGCAAACGTACCGGGTCGCCAAAGAGGAGGTCAAGTATCCATCCAGAAATCAATGAGAACACACTACCCATAGAACAAGTGATGGTTATTCGTTGTCAACAGTCTTCTCCGCGAAGAATGCGGTAGATGCGTTCCATATCCACATGGCGTCGAACATGTTCTGCTAACAAATCGTACTGTCTTTCCTTAAACGCTTGGTAGTCAAACGTTTTTTCTTGGGTATTGAATTTTTCCTTAAAAGGCTCCAATATGAAATCGACAAAGGACTGATTGTCGAGAATGCCATGGACATAAGTACCCATGCAGTGAGGACTGACCATGTAGCCGTCCTCGTTTCCGTCTTCCAGTAGAAGTAGTGGAGAGGCTTTTGCATCACCGAAAGGCAAGGTCTTGCCCATATGGATTTCATAGCCATGAAGGGAGGACAGGTTCTGTAGACTTGTTGCAAGTGAACAGGAAACCTGACGGGTCACCTTCTCACCACTCAATGTAGTTGTAACAGGAAGCAGCCCCAGTCCGGGGAGACGGCTGATGTCACCTTCCACATGGTCAGGGTCACACACTTCCACACCCATCATCTGGTAACCGCCACAGATGCCCAGTACAGTCGTTCCTCCACGTGCAGCACTGGCAATTGCCTGTGCACAGCCATTGCGGCGCAGTTCGTATAGATCGTGCAGGGTGGATTTTGTCCCAGGAAGGATGATGATATCAGCTTTCTGAATGTCGCTGACATTATTGGTATAGAAAAGATGGATGCGCGAATCCTGTTCCAGGGCGTCAAAATCAGTATAGTTCGACAGATGCTGCAACATGATGACAGCCACATTCACCTTTCCCTGTTCCAGCGCCATCGATTTCTGGGCTAATGCCACACTGTCTTCCTCCTCGATATGTATGTTCTTATAATAGGGTATCACACCCAATACAGGAACACCGCATATTTCCTCCAGCATACGGCGCCCTGAATCGAAGAGACGCATGTCTCCACGGAACTTGTTGATGATAATACCTTTGATGAGCTGCTGGTCCTGTTTTGTCTGCAAGGCAATACTACCATAGACTGATGCAAAGACACCTCCACGGTCTATGTCGCCGACAAGTATCACGTCAGCTCCCGCATGACGGGCCATGGGAAGATTCACCAAGTCGGTGTCGCGCAGATTGATTTCTAAAATACTGCCAGCCCCTTCCATCACGATGGGATTGTATCGGCAGGCCAAACGGTCAAAGGCAGCACACACCTCCTTACGGAAATCTATTGTTGTGCCGTTATCGTCTCTACCCTCCCCTCTTCTCCAGTAATCATAGGCATTCTTACTGCCAATAGGTTTACCGTTAAGCACCACCTGACTGGTATGGTCGCTCTGAGGTTTCAGCAGCAAGGGATTCATGTCCGTATGGCAGGGGATGCCTGCAGCCTCGGCCTGTACCGCCTGAGCACGACCAATCTCCAGTCCCTCGGGCGTAGCAAACGAGTTGAGTGCCATGTTCTGGGCCTTGAAAGGAGCAGGATGATAACCGTCTTGCAGGAAGATGCGACAAAAGGCTGTAGCCACGATGCTTTTGCCTACATCGCTGCCCGTCCCTGCAAGCATGAGGGGATGAAGGTGCTTCTCATTTCCCATTGTTCGTTTCTCTCTCTTATGATTTGTTTCTTTTTTCTGTTCTGTGCGAAACCCACTTATTCCTTTTGTAATGATGCCTGCATATTTCTCTTCAATGCAAAGCCCGCATACAAATGCGTATAGCTGGCCAAAACATTCTGATAGCGGAACACGGGTGTATCCACAGGATTTCCAAGAGCATTATAGACCTGGGCTGCCGACGTGGGTGTTTCTTCAAGGAACTGAGTGTAATGGAACTCATGGCCTTTAAACTCCTGATCGTCAAGCATGAATCGCCGATAGCCTAATGATAGTCTACGGTCGGCCTTGCGGGCAGAAATGACATAAGGCAGTACGCCACACATGGGATATTCGCCATCGTCCGTCACAATTTTGTCACATAGATACATCATGCCACCGCACTCAGCCACCACACGTCCTCCTCTTTCCGCATATTGGTGAATGGCTTGCCGGGCTGTCTCATTGGCCACCAGCGCATCCAGATGTTTTTCGGGATAGCCGCCAGGCAGATAAAGCAGACTGACATCATCCAAAAGTGGCACATCGCTTTCGGGGTCGAAGAAACTGACATCAGTGAAGCCATCTATCGTTTCTTGATACAGGAATGAGAACGACTCTGCATTACGAGCCACCAACACCTTGCCCGGATCATGGGCAGAAGAGCTGTCTGGCAACAGTTCATCCTGACCGTCCAGTTCAAAAGAGAGCCCCATGAGTGCATCAACATCCAGATGTGCTTCCAGTAGCTCAACCAACCGGTGGTTATCGGCTTCCTCAGAGAAATCAAGCCCCAGATACCGGCTTCCCAGCTCTATGGAGGCATCCTTGGGAATACATCCGAAACACGTCACCCCCAGTTCGTCGCATACCTGACGCAACATCTGGACATGACGTCCGGAGCCAACCTTATTGAAAATAACGCCGCAGATGTTCACATCCTGACGGAAATTCAGAAAACCCGACAGCAACGGTGCCAGTGAATAAGCAGCTGAACGGGCATCCACTACCAGCACCACGGGTATACGCAACACCTGGGCAATCTCTGCTGAAGAACCATGGTAGCGGTCATAGCCGTCGTAAAGCCCCATCATGCCTTCAACAATACACATATCTGTGTTCTTGCCATAACGGCAAAGTAAGTGTCTCACATGCGATGAAGTAGCCATGAAGGTGTCCAGGTTCACTGACGGGCGACCACAGACGGCAGTATGGAACTTCGTGTCAATGTAGTCAGGTCCGCACTTGAACGGCTGAACCTTCAGACCTTTTCCAACAAACAATGCCATCAAGCCCCGGGCAATAGTAGTCTTACCCGAACCGCTTGATGGCGCTGCTATAAGGAATCCCTTCATTCTATACACTGTAGCAGGAACCTCACCGCTCCGTTGACTCCGAACTTACGTACATCAAGCGAGACGTCGTAATTGCGGGCATCGGTCCAGTCACGTCCTGTAAAGGTCTTGGTGTAGAGTTCGCGCGAATAGTCATTGTCCACGATCATTGCTGCAGCATCCTGCTCGCTGATGCCATAACGCTCAGCAATCCTGCGCTTGCGGCAGTCAATGGTGGAGTGAATGAAAATCTTCAGCGCATTGGGATGGTTGGCAAAGATATCAAATCCACAACGGCCGATGATGACACACGACTCCTCGTTAGCAATACGCCGGATTGTCTCTGCCTGTGCATCAAACAGCTCGTGTGAAGTCTGATCCTGCTCTTGTCCGTTGTACTCTGCACGCGACATGTAGTTACGATAGAAGTTGGTAAAGTCGTCACGCCATAGCGGATTGCGTGCTTCCAGCTTCGCCATAGCCTCCTCTACGACGCCTGCCCGTCGGGCAACCTCATTGAGTATCTGCTTGTCCAACAACTTGACGCCCAGCCTACGGGCAAGCTCTGCGCCAATCTCATGACCGCCTGTTCCGAACTGGCGGCTGATGGTAATCACAAACTTCTCCTCCTTATTCATAAGCGTAATAGTCTTTTTAGGTTCTTATCTTCGTTTGCAAAGATACAAAAAAGAAGTGATATTGAGCAGATGATAAGTGATAAAATATGTGAAAAGGCACAAAACTTTTCACTTCACACCTCTTACTCACCACCTTTCAAGTATTCCGCACACATTTCTGCACATCGTTCTCCGTCAATGGCTGCCGAGACGATGCCTCCTGCATAGCCTGCCCCTTCACCACATGGGAACAATCCTTGCAGACGTACATGCTGCAAGGTGTCCGGAGTACGGAGAATACGTACGGGAGACGAAGTACGCGTCTCTATGGCAATGAGCATGGCTTCGTTGGTCAGGAATCCGTGAGCCTGGCGTCCAAATGTCCGGAACCCCTCTTGCAGTCGCTTGCCCACGAAGGGTGGCAGCCAGAAATGCAATGGAGAAGAGATGACTCCGGGAGCATAGGATGTACGAGGAAGGTCGTAGCTCAGCCTGCCATTCACAAAGTCGGCCATCCGTTGGGCTGGTGCTGTCTGCTTCCTGTTTCCCTGCTGCCAGCACAGACGTTCCAACTCTTCCTGATACGCCATCATGCACAATGGTGAAGGGTCATCGTTTGCCACGTCCTCTGGCCTGATTTCCACCACCATGCCCGAGTTCGACCATTGTGTACCACGATTAGCGGGACTCATGCCGTTGACCACGATCTGCTCCTGCCCCGTGGCAGCTGGTATGACAAAGCCACCCGGACACATGCAGAAAGAGTAGACCCCCCTACCCTCCACCTGGGTCACGAATGTATACTCTGCTGCTGGGAGATAGCGTCCGCGTCCATTGCGGGAATGGTATTGTATCTGGTCAATCAACTCTGCAGGATGTTCCAGTCTTACGCCCACGGCTATTCCCTTAGGTTCTATCTCAATCCTGGCTTCAGCCAGATATCTGTAGACGTCACGTGCACTATGACCCGTTGCAAGAATAACAGGGCCGAAGAACTGCTGTTCCTGAGGCGATGGCTGATGGCTGATGGCTTCGACACCGATCACCCTCCCTGCCGTGTTCCCACCGTTACTGGTGTTACTCAGGATCAGCCTTGTCATCTTCGTCTGGAAATGCACCTCACCGCCACAACGGATAATCGTGTTACGCATGGCCTCGATGACCTTCGGCAAACGGTCGGTACCGATATGTGGATGAGCATCGGCCAGGATGGATGTGCTGGCTCCATGCTGACAGAACACATTCAGGATCTTCTCTACCGAGCCGCGTTTCTTTGAACGTGTGTAGAGCTTTCCATCGGAATAGGCACCAGCCCCACCCTCTCCAAAGCAGTAGTTGCTTTCTTCGTCCACACACTGCGTCCGGCTGATGGCGGCCAGATCCTTTTTACGCTGGTGAACATCCTTGCCGCGTTCCAAGACAACAGGTCGCCATCCCAGCTCAATCAGTCTAAGTGCAGCAAAAAGACCTCCAGGGCCTGCTCCTACGACAATCACCTGAGGCTTCTGGCTAACGTCAGGATAATCAACCGGCTGATATTCGTCATCCACAGGCTCCTCGTTCACATACATGCGCACCTTCAGGTTCACATAGATAGTACGCTGCCGTGCGTCGATACTTCTTTTAAGGATACGTACAGCCGTTATCGTACGAACATCCAAGCCTTTGTCCTCAGCCAGCCACGACTTCAGCGACTGCTCACTCGCTGCCACCTGAGGCAGCACCCTGATCTGGTATTCACTCGTCATTGCATATACATTATATATATATAGGCAAGCACAGCTACCAGCACAATGCCAACCACCGTACGAATCAGGCAGCTTGCCACCTTCTTGATAATCACAAAGGCAATGATAATGGCAAGTAATGCCACAATATATTGGGTCAGATTTTCCATTTCCTTTCTCTGCTTCTATTTGAATAGTTTCTTGAATGCCACAGGTATAGGTGTCTCAAACTCCATCGGCTCATGAGTAACAGGATGGTAGAAGCACAACAGCCAGGCATGCAGACACAGACGGTGCAGCGGATCATCACCATTGCCGTATTTCACGTCGCCACAAACCGGATGTCCCATGTCGGCAGAATGGACACGTATCTGGTTCTTACGCCCGGTCTCCAGCCGGAACTCCACCAACGTATGCTCCGTCGTGCGGTCTAACACATGGAAATGCGTGATGGCCAGTTTCCCTCCGTTGTCCACCGGTGAAGAATAGGTCATATAGGCCTTGTTGTCTTTCAGCCAGTTCTCCACCGTCCCCTCGTCCTGCTCCATCTCGCCCGAGCAGACAGCCACATAGCGGCGGTCGTACACAATGTCGTGCCAGTTGTGTTCCAACACCTGCTCCGTTTCCATGTCCTTCGCATAGACCATCAGTCCACTCGTGTCACGATCCAGCCGGTGCACCACATGAGCCCGGCAGTTCTGATGTGACTTGTGGAAATAGTCGTCAAGCACAGACTTCACGTTCAGTGCTGCATGTCCTCCTGCCATCGAGAGAATGCCCTCTGCTTTCTCAACCACTATCAGCCACCGGTCTTCATATACTATCCGCACCCAGCGGCTCTTGAATCCCTGCTGGTTGCGCTTTGTACGGCTCACAGCCACCTTCATACCAGGCTCCAACAGGAAGTCAAACTGACTCACCGTCTTGCCGTTCACTTTGATACCCCTGCCCTGAAGCGTTGCCTTCACCTTCGAACGGCTCTGCCCCAGATTCTCAAGCAGCCAATCCAGCAGCGGACCGCCTTGCTCCACCACATAGTGATCGTATTCACCCTCGCGGTTATATCCTGTATTCATTCTCATATTCGCTGCAAAGTTACGAATAAAAGAGAGAAAAGCCAAATTTATTTGAGCTTTTCTTGGGACAGAGAATCAGGGGGACAGGTTTTTGAAGTGAAATCCATTTTATGGTTTCATTCAAAAACCTGTCCCCCTGATTCTCCTTGGCCAAGCCAAGCCTACAAGTTCGAATCCTGAGCGTTGACCGCGCAACGGTCATGTTATCGTTCAACCTCATAGTACAGAAACAGTTGGGAGAAGTGCATTACCATCACTTTCTTTGCAATCTACTGGTTACGAATGTTTTATGGGAGTGATGGTAATTCTTTCAACATCACTTTTATGTCCATTAGCCTTCGCCGAAACAGCAAATCCCTGCGTAGACAAGTCTGCTCTTACAGTAAAACAAGTTGTTTTACCTTGGTAGCTATCGGGTTAACGATGTAAAAGTATGGGGTTTACATAAGTAAAACAACTTGTTTTACTTTCAGAGTGATATTTTGTAAACTTTCTTTCAAACGTGTTCTGTCAATAAAAGAACCCTCAGTAACACCATAATTGGCAATACTTTTGCATGGAAACCATTAATAACATCACAAATAGTGAGTACAATTATTTTATATACACCAAAAATAACAACCTATATGACAAGCTGTTATATAGGAAGTGATGTTAACATAGAAGAATCATTATGAGGGGACGCAGAGGTCAAGAATTTCCCCATTTCTCGATAATTTAGGAGAATTCCTGCGGTAATTTGAATTATTTTTTATACCTTTGCACTAGAATATTCTAATGTTAAATACGTATTTATTTATGGCAAGACCGATAAAAGAAACCCCAATCCTTTACGGTGAGGACGCACGACGCTTTGAGGCACGGATGCAGGAGCGGCGCCGTATTTCGGTTGAAGAAAGAGCCGAGATGGATATGATTTACAAGACACTTAGGGCAACCGCAAACTTCTGATATTCATGGTGGACTTTGAGTTTCTGGAACGCTTCTCAATCTACAAGTTGAGCGAGAGCGAGATTGTGGAATCATTTGATTGAGAGATCATGGGGACAGGTTTTTGAATGAATTCAGCTGAATTCATTCAAAAACCTGTCCCCAGTGATGTTATTCAAGCAGCCATTTCCAGGCAGGAATTACCTCAATCAGCTTACCGTTATCTAAAGACACCGTACCCTCTTCGTCGTAAGTGACAATCACCATACGCTTCATTGAGAGAAAGGCATCCAACTGCTTCAATGCCTTGGTTTCACGTTCGAAAGTTTCTTGCATGCCCTCACCATAGATGGAATAGGAAGCTTGAACGGCATAGCCTTCTTCAGCTACAAGGAAGTCCACCTCTATGTTCTTATTGTAGAAACATAGTTCATCACCATATTTCTTGCGCAGGTGTATGGCGCAAAGATTTTCCAGCAGAGCAGTTTCGCCGCTAAAGAGGAAAATGCTCAGCAGGCCATTATCTACAAAATAGTGCTTCTTCACCGTCTCTTTCTCCACAAACTTCGAAGCATAGTTCTCCAATGAGAACAACATGCAGGCTTCCTGCGCATAACGTACATAGTCGCTGACGGAAGAAACGGCGATACTTGTTCCTGTAGAGCGAATCAGGTTGGCAACGCGATTATATGATATTGGCTGCATGACGTTTTCTGCGAATCGCTTCATGGTCAGTCGTAATGCCATCTCGTTTTTTACCTTGTTGCGCAGAATGATGTCACCCAATAGAATCTTTTCGTAGAGGCCGTTAAGCCAAGTGCGTTTGTTGCGGAATAACAGCAGTTCCGGGAAACCGCCCCACTTCATATAATCCACAAAGGCTTGTTGTACGATGGCACGCTGACGGCCGTACTGCCATTCCTTTTCCAATGCTACTCCCTTTGCCTCCAAATATTCTGAAAAGCTGTAGGGATATATGAGTGCATCGAGGAAGCGACCGCCAAGAACTGTCTGTATATCGCGACTCAGCATCTTGGCATTGCTGCCAGTGACATAGACATGATATTTCTTGTTGGCCAAACGTCGGACAAAATGTTCCCAACCATCCACGTTTTGTATCTCATCAAAGAAAAAAACAGGTATGCGATTGTAAACAGACTGATAGGCTTGTAGAATAAGGTCAAGTTCGTCTGCCGTCAAGCCCATCAGACGCTCATCGTCAAAGTTGATATACACCATATCCTCTAACTGATAGCCTGCCGCCATCATCTGTCGGGCACGTTTGTACAGCATATATGACTTACCAGCCTGTCGAACACCAACAAGCACATAGCGTCCATTCTCTTCGAACTCAAACGGACGGTCGTAGAGTTCCACGTCTCTTATCTCCTCCTGTCCCTCATGAATCAGGGTACGGAACGTTTCTTTCGTTATTGCCATAATAGAACACAATATTATCAAGACATCATCAAATCAAGGGCAAAGGTAATAAATTTGTTTGATAATAGCAAACAATATCTAGTATTTTTATTCGATGGCATCAAACAAACAGAATCATGGGGACAGGTTTTTGAATGAATTCACGTGAATTCATTCAAAAACCTGTCCCCATGATCTGCCTTCATCATAACGCTAATGACCGATTCGGGTTAAACCTGAAAATTGTTCTACAAGCAAAGGCGGCGCTGCAAAAATAACAAAAAATGCTTGGCATTTATCAAATAATTGTTTACTTTTGCACTCAGAAACAAGAATTATAGTTATGTTATGAAAAAGAAAGTACTGTTTTTGCTAGTCAATCTGTTTCTCTGCTGTGCCTATATCACTGCCCAGGAGAACCAGAAAAGTAGTCTCCAAGAACGTGCAGAGGCCGTAGATCCGAAAAAAAACATTGCCCAAGCCCGTTCCCTGTTTATCCATGCCTTCAACGACTATGCCAACAAGGGGCAGATACGTCCGGGCGTGGAATGTGCTGTGAAAGCCACCGCCCTTTATTATAAGGAGAACTACTATAAGGAAGCCTTTGACCTGTTGCGTCATGCTGACGACGCCATCAATTCCGGAAAGCTGTCTGCCAACGAGAAGGCTGCATTGCATTACCTGACCACGAAGGAGCGTATGCAGATGTACCTGAAGCTGAGGAAGGCCCAGAATGCCAAGGAACAGCTCAACGTGATGGAGAGCCAGGCCAACCAGTCAAACGACGAGAATGTGAAGAACGACCTGCTCTACAACAAAGCCATCTATTACTATACCTTCGGGATGAACGCCCAGGGCAATGCCGTGTTCAAGGAGATGGCCGACAAGCTGACTGCCGTGAAGGAGTATGACAAGGTGGACGAGGTGTACCAGACGCTGATAGCCAACGGTCGCAAGAGCAACAGCGCCAACATGGTAGCCCAGTCGTATAGCAACTATATTGCCTGGAAAGACTCTACCAGTGCCATCAAGCATGCTGACGAAATTGCCGCATTGAAGAAACAGATTGCTGACAACGAGGCTTCCATCGCCGACAAGGACAGCTCGCTCACCACCCGCTGGGTCATCATCGTAGGACTCTGCATCCTGGCAGCCGTCTTAGCCGGAGCACTCATTCTCGGAGCCATCGTCCTGATGCGCTATATCCTACTGACACGCAGGCAGAAGAAGAACATCAAGCTGCTCAACGAAAGCAATGCCCTCAAGGCAAAGTTCATCAGCAATATTTCTGCCCAGCTGGAGCCGACGCTGAAGAAATTCGACAGCAGCATACCCGAGGCAAAGGCCCTGCTGGATTTCTCGGAACACATTCATACGCTGTCGGAGCTGGAGAATCAGCCCAAGACCGAAATAGAATATGAAAACACACAGATCCCGCAGTTCTGCGAAAGCCTGATGAACCAGATACGCGGCAAGGTAAAGAGCGATGTCACGCTGAATGTCAACTCACCCAACATGAGTGCCAAGATCAACAAGGAATATGTATCGCACATCATTCTGCACCTGCTGAACAATGCTGCAGAATACACCCCTGCCGGTGGAACCATCTGGCTGGACTTCAAGAAACGTGGTCCCCAGTCCTACCAGTTCCTGGTGTCAGACACCGGTTGTGGCATACCAGAGGAAAAGCGTGAGGACGTGTTCAAGCCCTTCCTTGAAATCAGGGATCTTACTACAGGCGACGGACTTGGACTGCCCATCTGCAAACAGATGGCCCTGAAGATGAATGGTGACCTGGACATTGACCCGGCCTTCACGAAAGGTACTCGCTTTGTACTTGACCTCCGTGTATAGATGAATCAGGGATTGTACATGTCCTTACAATAGAAGGACATGATATCATCAAGCATGCGCTTGGCCTCGACAGCAGGACTGTCAGGGTCAAGCGCAATAGCTTGTATATAGTTGTTGATGGCTTCGTGCCACAAGCCCTGCTTGCGAGCCTCGTTGCCTTTCTGGTAATACTCTTCCGCAGTCATAGCTAATTGTCAATTGCCAATGATCAATTGTCAATTACTTATAGTATTCCTTCTTGCCTGCGGCGAGGGTGTTCTTCATCAGCGAGCAGATGGTCATAGGCCCTACCCCACCAGGAACCGGGGTAATGAAACTGCACTTGGGGGCTACCTCGTCGAACTTCACATCACCGTTCAGACGGAAGCCACTCTTACGGGTGGCATCAGGCACACGGGTCGTACCCACATCCACAATGACAGCCCCCTCCTTCACCATGTCGGCCGTCACGAAGTCGGGCTGACCGATGGCGGCAATGATGATGTCGGCTTCGCGGCACTCTTCCTTCAGGGTCTTCGAACGAGAGTGGCACACAGTCACCGTAGCGTCGCCGTATTGTTTCTGCATCATGAGCTGCGCCATGGGTTTGCCTACAATATTGGAACGTCCCAGGATGACGCACTTCTTACCGCTGGTCTCAATATGATAGCGTTTCAGCAGGGTCAGGATGCCGAGGGGCGTGGCTGAGATGAAACAGGGCAGACCGATGGCCATGCGACCTACGTTGATGGGATGGAAACCGTCCACATCCTTCCGGTAATCTATGGCCTCAATGATTTTCTGCTCATCGATATGTTTCGGCAGAGGCAGCTGGACAATGAAGCCGTCCACGTCGTCATCACGATTCAACTGGTCCACACAGGCAAGCAGCTCTTCCTCTGTCACATCATCCTCATAGCGAATGAGCGTGCTCTTGAAACCGCAAGCCTCGCAGGCCAGCACCTTGTTCTTCACATAAGTCTCCGAACCACCGTCGTGACCCACTAACACAGCTGCCAGGTGAGGCTGCTTGCCACCCTGTGCCACAATCTGCTTTACTTCTTCGGCAATCTCGGCCTTGATAGCCGCTGCCGTTGCTTTTCCATCAATTAACTGCATACAAATAATCTTATTGGGGTGGCAAAGTTACACAAATAACCTCAGACTGCCAAACTTTCAGCAAAAAAACTGTCAGAATGTGCTGCCCAAGGCCATGGTGTAGACAGCCCGATCCCTGCCGCAGTACTCATTCTGCAGACTGTTTGCCTTGCGATACTGGAAGTCTCCGCGAATATAGGTTAGCAGTTGTGTACCAGGAAAGTGGAAGGAATACTTCAACTGAAGACCAAGATGATACTGAGGAGCAGTCAGCAGATGGTAGTCCTGCCAGAAGAATGGCTCCATTGTTGCCGGTTCTGTCTGTTTACTGCTTGGCTGAACAAAGGTACCGTCTTCACAGGGTTCGCCCGATCCTTTCTGGAAACCGGCATTCAGCATCACCGACCATATTCCTTGCTGGAGGACGATATTCCGCGTGATGCTACCATTGATCTTTCTGGCAGACAGGTCTTGCCGGCGGAAGAAGGGATAGAAATAGGCCGTTTGCTTGCGTCTGTCATTGGAAAACGATGCCGTAACCGTCCATGTGGGTAGTTCGTGTCGGATGCCGTAATGTCCGGTGTAAGTCAGGCTGCTGTTCACCCACAGCCGATTACCAGTCTTTACAGGATCATAATACTCATAATAGGAGACATCGTTCTGGTCACGTAGTTCACGGTAGCTCAGGAAATTGTTCTCAAGGTTCTCAATACTGACGTAGGCAGTCAGACTGTGACGTGCGGCTTTTGTGGAGAGCATCAGTTCTCCATTCCATGAATAGACCTTGGAGTGATGGTTAGTATAGGTTATGGTATAAGGTGACTTGCGTCCGTAATAGCCTTTACGTTGCATGTAAGTGAACTGATGATAGAATGAGAGTGCTGGCAGGAAGTCGACTGCCATCTGCAGACCGAATCCGTTGTAGTCGTCTGCCAGCGGCATTTCTCTTGTCTTGTCTGTCAGTCCATAGTTGCCGAACTGTTCCACTTTGCCAATGAAGGGACCATAGTTGATAAACGACTTGTACACTTTATCCTCCCGTCCGTAGAGACTGAAAGATACGCTTTCCGTCCTGCGATGGTAAAGGTAGTCGGCACCTATGGACAGCCATTGGGTTGGTTCGACCAGGATGCCTGCGGAAAGAACCATGTCCATGAGTTTGTTCTTGTGGCGCAGGTCTTTGTATTTAGCGTAATTGGTAGCAGTATAGTCCATTCGTATGCCAAGCGAGACACCCCTTCCCATGTCTATGCCGACGGCACCCGATAACTCGTAGGTGTCACGGTGTTTGGTGCCTTCATTGGTGAGTGAGTCTTCCACGATGTCGAAAGGAAGGTGTCGTGTCGAAGAAGGCATGAAGGCTGATCCCGTCATGTGACGACCCGTGTGGTTGGTATAGCCTACCTGTCCAAAGACGATGGTACGTGGATTGATGCGGTAAAAGGATTCTACATGTACGTCGGCCTGCAATGCCTTGTCAGCACCGCCGAAGTCAACAAGTCTGCCAGTGGCATAGTTGACCGACAGCTCTGCCAGAGCAATATTCTGCGACCGGAAGCTGGTCAGTCCCGCTGCATTGTGACTGGTGAGCCATGCATCAGCATGCTTCACGAACTGATAGTCACGAAGCAGAAGGGACGGTGATTCCTCGTTCCGGCTGAGGGTCAGGGAATCCTGTGCGTGACCGTTGAAAGCCACGCACAGGAATAGTAGTGAATATGTCAGTCTTTCAGCGAGCATTTCTGGCGTTCGTGGAAGTCGGCTGTAGAGTTGTTGGTGTCCTGATAGACGATATGGGCACCTTTCTTCATGCTAGCCTCGGCATCAATACCACTGGGATCGGTGCTGTTGTCAACACCTAAGCTATAATTGTATACCAGTTTGCCGGCATTCTCTGCCAAAGACTCGGTAGCTTCCTTGTCTACATTACGATAGAGCGAGTGACCCATGTAGTTGGTGAGCCATACATAGCCAGCGTCGATATCTGCAGTAAGACGCTTGGTGCAGCCATCTTGAAAAGCGGCAGCATAGACCTCAATACCATCGAGGATCCATTCGTTGGGAACCTTTACGCAGCACCATACCTGTTCACCTACGGCACCACCGTCATACCACTGGTTGGAGGTGTTGGTGGCATATTCAGCCGGTGTAGTGTCCTTCACCTGGAAAACAATCAGAGCTGGTGAAGAGACGCTGAGCGACCAGCCAGTACCCAAGCCATAACGGACGGCTTTCAGATAGTGGGACGTGGGGATGAGTTCGGACGGTGTGGGATAATAGCCAGTATGGTTATAGCCGCTCTCCGGGTCGTACATGGCATAGTAGTCTGCGTTGGCATAGTTCACAGAGTTGGGAATGGTCTGTGTGTTGTCTATGGCACCATGTACATTGACTACTACCTGTGAATAGGGCTCAATCTCCAATGCACCAGGGAAATAGAACAGGCCGTTCCATACGGGTATGAAGCCTTCCGACTCATAGGTCAGCTTTCCGTCCTCACCATAGTTCTTGTTGTTGGCCTGGGCGTTAGCAGGTGAGCAGGCACCGAAACAAAGGTTGTTGATGACAGCTTTCTGAGGGCAGTTGTTATACAGGACGACGCACTTGTCGTACTGGAAATTGGAACCGTCTTCTTTCTTACATCCGCCGCTATAGAGCTCCTTGATGATCACCTGGTCAACATTCTGGTCTTCCTTCACCTCCTGGACATACTTGATGTCCTTGATGTCTGCGGTGTACAACTCCTGTTGCGACCCGTCGGCCTTGGTGATGACCATCTTCCAACTCTGTGCATTTACGCTGGTTGCCATACAGAGCATGACCAGCAGGGAAAGTATTTCTTTTTTCATATTCGTTCTTGTTTTCTTTTTACTGTTTTTACTTGCTGATTTTGTAATTCCTGGTGGGTGTACGTAGCACATAGATACCACGTTGAAGTGCTGTAAGACTGACGTTGGCCTTTCCCTCGGCATCGGCATGGGTAAAGGCTACCATCTTGCCGTCGAGGGTATAGACAGCGATACGACTGCCAGGAGCCATACCCTCGAACTTTGCCTGACCAAAGGCGAAGACCGGATTTCGAGGTTTTTCGGAAAGCTCTGTTCGGTCAATGCCGGTTGACACTTGTTCTGTTACATAGCCGCTGTTGGAAATACCGGCCATGTCGGTTTGGAGGACCTGCTCTCCGCAAGTGACAATCATGCTGCTGCCACTGAACGTAATAACAGGGGCCTCATGGAGTGCAAACTTGTGGACTGTGCCATCAGTTTGCGTCAGCACCAGATACTGCACGTCTACTGTTGCAGCCTGCATGGAACAGGGCAACATCAATAAGCAGGACAGTGCCATCCGTGTGATGAATTGTTTTGTTTTCATAAGCTCATTACTTGTTTTTATGATTTAAAGAGTGTAATTGTTTCAATGCACAATGCGCTTCCGCGACATTTTCAGCTCAAGGTCGATGTCCTCTGAATACTCATGCGAGATGAGAATCTGACTACGTACCCCATTGTAATTATATTGCCACCATGTGTCGCTCGACTTGTCGGTGAAGCTGCTGCTGCTGGAGACCTCGTAAAGACCTGCCGGGACAGAGAAAAGAACTATGCCGGAGTCGTTCGTTTCACCTTCAAAAACTGAGGCTGAGGCATCTTTCAATTCCACGCAGGCACCTGCATAAGGGCCAGTGGAGTTTTCTGGATATACCAGACGAACGCAGACTGTGCACAGGCTGATGTTCTCGTCATAGCTACAGGCTGTCGTCATTAACGGCAGAAGAACGGCCATCAATATTAGTCTTCTCATATTTCTGTTCTTTTGTGTCATATTTTCAGTTTCAGGGCCAGACCGTAGTAATAGCTGGGGATGTATCCGCTGCCGAAGAGTGATGTGTAGCGGTCGGTCTGACTGCTGTGGACTTTGCGTAGGTTGTTAAAGAAATTGTTGGCATAGAACGACATCGTGATGTGGTCACCGATTTCCTTGGTCACATTCAGATTTGCAGAATAGTAAGCACTGATCCTGTCGGGATTCATGACGTATGCATAGTTCGTCTTGACCACCATCTTCGTCAGTTCGTTATAAAGTGAAGCATCGTTGTCTTTGGCCCAAAGGAACTGATGGGCGAAGGGTATCTTCTCGTCTGGGTTGCTCCAGGTGATATAATAATCCGGGTAGACAGCAAGGTTCTGGTTCTCGCTGCCACCGTCGTATGGTGTGCCGAAGTAATCACCTTTGTCTGCTAGGACAATGGCACGGATGCCATCGCTATACTCTGAGAGACTTCGACTGTAGTGATAGAGTGTGGTTTCAAGGCGAAGCGACACGACCAGCCGGATCTTGGGAATGTGGGTGGTCAGCGTGCTGTTAAGATTCAAATGACGTTTCAGCGAGCCGTTGGCTGCCGATGCCCCACCCCGATAGAAGCCTACGAACTGGTAAGGCTGTCCGTCGGCCATGGTGAGATTGCCATAAGGGATGTCTGCCATCAGCTTCTCTTCAATACCTTTATAATAATAATAGTTACCGTCTAAACGTAGTGACGTACGCAAGGCACGTATCTGCTTGAAGTCTATAATCCACTCCATTCCATAGCGGTCTACGGCCGTTCCATTATCGTAGAGAGTATGGGTGAGGAAGGTGCGCCGTTCGTTGTAGTCCAGCGTCTTGGGCGACTGTAAACCTGTTACGTCGTTTACGGTGACAACGCCTGTCTGCTTGTCAATGGCATATTGCCTGTTGGCTGAAGCAATGGCCATGCCATTGAGTGATGACGGTGGAGTATATTTATAGGCAAAAGGTGTGTAGATACTACTGCTCATATAAGGATGGTGTGTACGATGATGGTAGGCTGTGAGTGACACATGCGATCCTTTTATATCCATCTCTATGCCAATGTCCGTCTGATGGGTGTACTGCCATTGGAGACCTGCATTGTAAAACGGTTTTGAAGGATGGGTGTAATAGGCATAGAACGATGTGTTGTCTGCCGTGCTGGGAGACGAGAATGCCAACGCATCATAGTAACGTGTGGATGGATATAACACCTGGAAAGAAGGCAACTTCACGGACTTTCCCCAGCCGGCATGGATGGTCAGGTCTCTGACCAAGTATTTCTGGCGGTTTCTCCAAAAGATGTAACGGCTGTTGAAACGGGGTGAGATGCTGCTTACCGTACCATAATCAGAACCTTTGATGAGTGTGATGTCGTCACGTAGTCCTGCTGTCAGTTCAAAAGTGGCATGCCGTGTAGTGGGTATGCTGACTTTCTCCTCAGCATAGAGTGCCAGATTGTGCATCGCAGGCAGTTCGTCGTAACGGTATTCACGCCAAGTGGGGGCATAGCGCATGTCTGCATAATATTTGCCCCTACCCAAGTTGCGATTGCCTTTGTACTCGCAGCCCGCCATGAGACGGTTGAGCATCTTTCCGAAACGCCGCACCCAGTCTCCTTTCATCTGTAACGACCAGTTGAAAGGCTTCGAGTCCGTAAAGCTCTGAACATACCAGTTCTTGCTTCCGAAATGTTGTTCGTTCCATGCTCCTGTAGGGCCTAATATGATGTCTGCTTGAGGATGATCGTCAAATTGTTGTGCTATATGGTAGCCTTCTGTCATCACGTGGATATAGGGCTGGGTGGATGCACTGGTCGTGTGACTATAGGTTTCTGACAACTGGTCGGCATATGACAATGTCCCTTTCAGTTGCAGACTTGTAATCCATTTGCGTCCCAACTGCCAGTTGAGTGTCAGGTTGGCACGCAAGGCATTGTCACGTGCTTTGGAGTAGTCATCCTGTTCTTCGTCGGGATCGGACTTCGAATTGTAGCCACCGACGTTTCCCGTCACTCCAATATTCAGGGTCAACGGCATGGACTGTTTGAAGAATGTGTTCATGTAATTCAGTGACAGGATATTACGCTGATAGGCTGTATAGGGGGAGGCCGCATCGCTGAAAGAACGGGCATGCTCGAACGATGTGTTGAGAACGCCCTTGCTATGCCCCAAATCAAATCCCTTGCTGACAGCTATCTGTCTGGTGTGCTGGTTCATCCTTCCGTCAATAGTAAACGGCGACTTACCCTTGCGGGTGTTTACTTTGACAACGCCATTCGACAGATCGCCATATTCCACGGAGGGAATGCCTGTGATGACTTCGACATTTTCAATATTGGCAGTACTGACAGTACGTGTGGAGGGGCCTGTCGTCTCACCGGCAGTCGCATTGTTGTCAAGTCTGATGCCATCCACTTCAACGGCTGTGCCGAACGAGGCATTACCCATTTCCGACGAACCGCTACGCAACGACAGCCGGTTGTCACTCATCAGCGTGGGGTTAGTGGTCTTCCCGCCAGGCAGCAAAGCATTGATGTCGCTGACATTGATGATCTGCTGATTCTCCAGAGTGACATGGTCAATAGAGTATGACGTCGTGCTCTCGTTTGCCTTGCGCTTGGCCACAACCATCACCTCGTCAAGGGCCAGGTTTTCCTCTTTTAGGACAAGTTTCAGATTAGAGATGCTTTTGGTGAACGTCATCACCCAACTGCGCTTCTGATATCCCAGGCAATGAACGGTAAGAGTCATTCTTCCCGACTCCACACCTTTTATCATAAAAAGGCCCTTCTCGTTGCTCATACTCCACAAGCCGTTTTCAACAATGGCGACATGTGCATAGCTTATGGGGTTACCTGCATCGTCCAACACCTTACCGCTCAATGTCAGCTGTGCTGTCATCGTCATAGAAAACAGCAGGGAAAAGAGCAGTGATGTGAGCCGTATAACCATATGTAATGATCAAGTAAAAAATAGTGTTCTGAAATGTGGCTGCAAAGGTAATGACAATCTCTTACGTACGCAATACTTAATTATAGGTAATCTAAATAAGAAGAACTGATCATACCCATACCTAACTCTAATGATTTGATATAAAAAAACTTAATGGGATATATGTGATAACTCCTTTTATTTATAACTTTGCAGTCAGTTCAATCAAATTTTAAGAAGATGAAAAAGCTATTTGTAACATTTTTACTTTTCTTGACAGCGTTTGGCCTGTCAGCTCAGCAATTGCCACAAGACCCCACTATCCGCAAGGGTAAACTGAAAAACGGCATGACTTACTATATTCGCCATAATGCGAAAGAGGCAGGCCTGGCCGACTTCTATATTGCACAGCGTGTGGGAAGTATCCTGGAGGAACCACGTCAGCGTGGACTGGCTCACTTCCTTGAACACATGGCCTTTAATGGCACAAAGAACTTTCCCGGCAAAGGTAAGCGTTTGGGTATAGTGCCATGGTGCGAGACAATCGGTGTGAAGTTTGGTGCCAACCTGAATGCCTATACCTCTATCGACCAGACGGTATATCACATCGGCTCTGCTCCGTTAAAGCGCGAAGGCATCATTGACTCATGTCTGCTAGTGCTCCACGACTGGAGCCACTATCTGTTGCTGGAAGACGCAGAGATTGACAAGGAACGTGGCGTCATCCACGAAGAATGGCGCACCCGTCGTGCCGGCATGGCTGTGCAGCGGCTACAGGAACAAGCCATGCCTAAGGTGTATCAGGGAACAAAGTATGAGGACTGCCTGCCTATCGGTTCGATGGACATCGTCGACAACTTCCCCTATCAGGACCTGCGCGACTATTATCACAAATGGTATCGTCCTGACCTGCAGGCCATCATAGTGGTGGGCGATATTGACGTAGACAAGATTGAGAAGAAAATCAAGAAGATATTCTCCCCTATCCCTATGCCAAAGAATGCTGCTGAGCGCATCTATTATCCTGTAGGCGACAACGAGAAGATGATCATCGACATAGAAAAGGACAAGGAACAACCTATTGCCCTCTGTCATATCTATCAGAAGCGTGAGGCAACACCAGACAATGAGAAAAACAGCGAGAAGTACCTGCGCGATGACTATATAGACCGGCTGATTGGTACGATGCTCAACGACCGGCTGGTAGAACTGCGCCAACAGCCCGTATCACCCTTCCAGAGTGCTACGGGTAGGGCTTCGCAGTTCTTCCTCAGCCGTACCAAAGATGCATTCTCATTGAGCATCAGCTGTAAGAAAGACAATATCCTTGGAGGTATTATCTGTGCCGTTGGTGTTGCTGAACGTGCACGTCAGCATGGGTTTACGCAATCAGAGCTCGACCGTGCCAAACGTTTGCAACTGAATGCAGCAGAGCGTCGTGCCAACATGAAGGACGACTACCGCAATTCACACTATGTCAACGAATGTGTTGACAACTTCCTGGAAAGTGAGCCAATGGTGAGCGTCGAGTTCAAGTTGGAGTTTACACGGAAACTCGATCGAGAGGTAACACTTGCTGAGGTGAATGCAGCCGTCAAGCAACTCATCACCAACAAGAACCAGGTTGTCATTATGTATGCACCTGACAAGGAAGGCTTCGAGATACCATCTGAACAACAGATAGAGCAGGTCATACTGGCTGCCCAGCAGCAGGAGTACGCACCTTATCAGGAAGGACAGCTGGCCGAGTCACTGATCTCTGTTGTTCCTCAGCCAGGCACGATTGTCAGCGAGAAACCCTATCGACACGGTTTTACAGAGCTCACGCTGAGCAATGGTATGAAGGTTTACACCAAGAAGACTGACTATGAGGCCGATGCCGTATCAATGCGTATGTATGCTGATGGCGGAACCTCACTCTATGGCGACGAGGACATTCCTAACTTTGCCCTGATAGCAAGTGGCGTTACAGAAGGTGGAGTCGGACAGTTTGATGCCGTTACATTGCGTAAGATGCTGACAGGTAAGAGTGTGCGCGTCAGTCCATCGGTTGGCAGCAAAGGCCAGAGCATCAGTGGCAGCTCATCGGTTAAGGATATGCAGACCATGTTCCAACTGGCATACCTCTACTTTACTCAACCCCGCAAGGATACTGCAGCCTTTGCCAGTCTCATGAACCGCCAGCACGCATTCCTGGCTAACCGTAATGCATCGCCAAAAGTGGATTACAATGACTCCATCCGCGCTATACTCTATGGTCATCACCCTCGTATGGAGCCCGTCGTGCAGGCTACGTTAGACAAGGTGAATTACGAGCGCATACTTCAAATCTACAAAGAGCGTTTCAGCGATGCTGCCAATTTCAAGACGGTGATCATCGGCAACTACGATGAACAGGATCTTCGCCAAATGTTGTGCCGATATCTGGCCACGTTACCTGCTACTAATCAACACGAGCAAACCGATTACAGTCGTATTCCTCAGATTGTGGGTGGTGAGAAGAAGACTTGTTTCACCAAGCAGCAAGCAACTCCATTGGCCAATGTCAGCATTTTCTTGACAGCTGATGTGCCTTTTACGCCGCAAAGTGATCTGGAGCTGGACTTCTTGAAGCGTTGTCTCTCAATTGCCTATACCGACTCTGTCCGTGAGGAAAAAGGTGGAACCTATGGCGTCAGCGTAGACTTCGAGCTTGATAAGGACAATCAGCCAAATGCAACGATGAAAATTGCGTATAACGTCGATCCTAACAGATATAAAGAACTGAATCCGATTGTCTATCAGCAGTTGAAAAACATTGCCGACAATGGTCCTGCAGAAACATCGATGCAAAAAGTGAAGGAGTATCTGGTGAAACAATATGCACAGGCTGCCATCACCAACGATTATTGGAGTTACATCATCTGGCATGAGCTGGATGATGACACCGACTTCGATCGCGACTACTGCAAGATGGTTGAACAGATGAAACCAGAGGACATACAGCGTATGGCCAAACAACTCTTAGCTTCTAAGCGCTGCATTGAAGTGACGATGTTATCGGAATAGAAATAGCTGTCTTGTGACAGAATCGCCGCTTTCCTCATTGCTTATGAAGGAAAGCGGCGATTATAGTTGATGACATCTATTGTGTCATTCTTGCAAACTTACATCTTCGGCATCCCGCCTTTCATTTTCATGGCAGCTGCCATCTGTGCCATACGGCTACTACCCATGCCGCTCACCATCTTCATCATCTTGCGGGTCTGGTCAAATTGCTTCATCAGACGGTTTACGTCCTCGATCTTCGTACCGCTTCCCTTGGCTATGCGCAGGCGACGGCTCTGATTGATGATGTCGGGATTAGCCCGTTCCTTCGGAGTCATGGAATTGATGATAGCCTCGATACTCTTGAATGCATCATCATCGATATCCAAATCCTTGATTTGCTTGCCCACACCAGGTATCATCGATGCCAGATCCTTGATGTTACCCATCTTCTTGATCTGCTGGATCTGCCCCATGAAGTCGTCGAAATCGAACTTGTTCTTACGGATCTTCTTCTCCAGCCGCTTGGCTTCTTCCTCGTCGAACTGCTGCTGGGCACGCTCCACCAAAGACACCACGTCTCCCATACCGAGGATACGGTCGGCCATACGCTCAGGATGGAACACATCGATGGCTTCCATCTTTTCGCCTGTACCCACGAACTTAATGGGCTTGGTAACCACAGTACGGATGCTCAGGGCAGCACCGCCACGGGTGTCACCGTCAAGTTTCGTCAGCACTACACCGTCGAAGTCCAGACGGTCATTGAATTCCTTGGCGGTATTGACAGCATCCTGACCTGTCATCGAGTCTACCACGAAGAGTGTCTCATCGGGATGAATGGCATTCTTCAACGTCTCTATCTCGTTCATCATCTCCTCGTCCACAGCCAGACGGCCGGCGGTATCGACGATGACCACAGTATAACTCTCCTGCTTGGCCTTGCGGATAGCGTTCTGGGCAATCTCCACAACGTTCTTGTTGCCTTCCTCAGTATAGACGTCAACGCCAACACTCTCGCCGACAACCTTCAGCTGCTCAATGGCTGCAGGACGATAAACGTCGCAGGCAACCAACAGAGGCTTCTTGTGCTGGCGTGTCTTCAGCATATTGGCCAGCTTTCCACTGAACGTTGTCTTACCCGAACCCTGCAGACCAGACATCAGGATGATGGCGGGACGGCTCTCCAACTTCAGCTCTACAGCCTTACCACCCATCAGTTCTGTCAGCTCGTCGTGGACAATCTTCACCATCAACTGACTCGGTTTCACAGCCGTGAGTACATTCATGCCCATAGCTTTCTGCTTCACAGTATCAGTAAACTGTTTGGCTACCTTAAAGTTCACATCGGCATCCAACAATGCCCGACGAACGTCTTTCAGGGTTTCGGCTACGTTAATCTCGGTGATTTTTCCTTCACCTTTCAGAATCTTGAACGACCGTTCAAGCCTGTCACTTAAGTTCTCAAACATATAAACCTTAATTAATTAGGCTGCAAAGGTAGTGCAAATCGAGCGAAAAACCAAAAGAAAAGCAATTTTTCTTTTGGTTTTCCGAGATGCAGCCTATTTTCGAGCAAAGCTCAAAGGTACGAATAAGCGAGTAAAATAGCGCATTAGTTTGAGTAATTTCAAGCAAGACAAAAGTAAAAACAACTTGTTTTGGCTCCTAAGACTATGTCTCTTCAATACGAAGGAATAGTCTTAACTGCACCAAAACAAGTTGTTTTACAATAAAGGGATAAATCAGTCAAGCCCGAACAGTGTACGCAGTCCTCCGTCAACGCCTGAGAAGCCCATGAAAGCAAGGCTCAGCAGACCGGCAGAGACGAGAACGATAGCCATTCCACGCATACCCTTGGGAATGGCAGCCATCTCAAGCTGTTCACGCATGCCTGCAAAGACTGTCATTGCCAAGCCAAAGCCAATGGCTGTAGAGAAGGCATAGACAACAGACTGTAAGAGGTTGAAGTCCTTCTGAATGACCAGAATGGCTACACCCAGGACAGCACAGTTGGTGGTGATGAGCGGAAGGAAGATGCCCAGAGCCTGATAGAGGGCAGGAGACACCTTCTTCAGGACTATCTCAACCATCTGAACCAGAGAGGCTATGACGAGGATGAAGGCGATGGTCTGCAAGTATTCCAGACCAAAGGCTTCCAAAACGTATTTCTGCACAAGCCATGTGACGATAGTGGCTAAAGTCATCACAAAGGCCACGGCTGCCGACATACCCAACGACGTATCGATCTTCTTAGAAACACCGAGGAACGGGCAAATGCCAAGGAACTGCGCCAGGATGATGTTATTGACGAAGATGGCACTAATGAAAATCAGTATATATTCCATAACTCAATTGAGATTTTTAAAATTGAGAATTGATAATTACGCCTTGCGCAGCTTATTCACAATGGCAATGAGGAATCCCAAAGTAATGAAAGCACCCGGAGGCAGCACGAAGAGCAGGATATTATAGGTCTCGGGCAACAGGGTGAATCCGAAAATGGAACCAGAGCCCAATACCTCGCGTACAATGCCGAGCAGCGTCAAGCCCAATGTAAAGCCCAGACCAATGCCAATGCCGTCGAACAGCGATGCCACAGGGCTCTGCTTGGCAGCAAAGGCCTCGGCACGACCAAGGATAATGCAGTTGACCACGATCAGAGGGATGAAGAGTCCCAAGGCTGCGTCAATGTCAGGCAGAAAAGCCTTGATGACCATCTGAAGGATAGTAACGAAGGCGGCAATCACGACAATGAAAACCGGTATGCGCACTTTATCGGGCGTAAGACTCTTCAGCAGGGATATCACAACGTTGGTGCAGATGAGAACAGCCATCGTGGCCAGACCCATCGCCATACCGTTAACGGCACTGGTGGTTGTGGCCAGCGTAGGACACATACCCAGCATCAAGACGAACGTAGGGTTCTCCTTGACGATACCATTCTTGATAATATTGATATAATTCATAATTCAAAAATCATAGTTCATTATTATTGTTCTGTCTGCTTGGTTGCACCGGTCTCACCGTCAGTAGCAGGAGTTGCCTTATAGGCATTGTATGCATTGTTCACAGCAAGCAGGAAAGCACGGCTGGTAATAGTAGAAGCAGTGATGGCATCCACCTGTCCGCCATCCTTTGACACAGTCAGCTTTTCCTTGGGATCCTTGCCGATGATGTCGCCTTTCTCACCTTTCTGGAACCACTTGTCGGCCTTGGCACCCAAGCCGGGAGTCTCAGCATGTTCCAAAAGCGTATAACCAAGGATCTTACCCTCAGGGTCGAAACCCACAAGTATTTTCAGGTCGCCGCCGAATCCTCCTGTAGTGCTTTCTACTGCTGCACCGAGATCATTGCCTTGGGCATCCTTGGTCTGATAGATGGTATAGGTAAGCTCCTTACCCTTTGCATCGGTCTGGCAGACGGTATCTGTACTGGCAACCGTTACATCATTGCAGGCCATTACCGCCTTAATGCCATCGGCCAGCACCTTCGCCTTCTGCTGCTGGATAGGACCCTCAGTAAGGTGGTTCACGTAAGCAAGGATACCACCCATCACCACTGCCACTCCTGTGAGTACCAGCACCATATTCGTTAAAGATGATTCTAATTTCTTCATATCTTCTATTCTTCTAAACTTCTTTTGCCCGACCCACAGGGGGGGACGGTTCGTTTGCAAAGAACTACTTCTTTTCAGGCACTTCTCCAAAACGCTTGGGTTTCACATAATTGTTAATCAACGGAGTAAATGCGTTCATAATGAGAATGGCGAACGACATACCCTCGGGATAGGCACCCCAGTTACGGATAATGATGGTGAGCAGGCCGATGGAGACGCCGTAGATCAGCTGTCCCTTCGGAGTCATAGGTGAGGTGACATAATCGGTTGCCATGAAAATGGCACCCAGCATCAGTCCACCGCTCAGTATCTCTGAAAGAGGATCGGCATAGATGGGGTTAGCCAGATGCATCAGACCTGAGAACACGAATACCGTTGCTATGATGCTCACGGGGATATGCCACGTAATAATCTTCTTCCAAAGCATATATGCCAGGCCAATGAGCAGCGCCAGAGCACAGACCTCGCCGATGGTACCGGCACCTCCTGCCAACGAATGGTCACCCAACAGCAACGACAATGAGTCGGGAAGCTGCTGGAGCACGGAGGGATCACCCTCTTTGATGGCAGTCTTCATGATGGAAAGCGGAGTGGCACCCGTTTCTGCATCCAGATAACTGGTGAGTTGTCCTGCCACTGGCCATGAGGTCATCTGTGCAGGAAAGGCCACGAGCAGGGCACAACGTCCTACGAGTGCAGGATTGAAGATATTCTGCCCGAGACCTCCGAAAGTCATCTTGCCGACTCCGATGGCAAAGAGAGCGCCAATCAGGATAATCCATACAGGCAGATTAGAAGGCAGGTTCATGCCTAAGAGCAGACCTGTCAGGGCTGCAGAACCATCGAGCACGGTGCAGCGCTCATTACCTAATACATATTTATTGATAGCCCACTCAAAGAATACGCAGGCTGCCACACTGGTCAGACACACAATGGCCGACCCTATGCCGAAATAGTAGAACGACACGAGCAACGCTGGCAGCAAAGCGATGATAACGCCATACATATTGCGCTCGACAGTGTCGGTTCCATGAGCATGTGGCGAAAGAGAAACAATCAATTTTCCCATTGTATTAATTTTCCTTTTTACTTTTACCTTTTTACTTTTTTGCAGCACGGCTGCGTATGATTCCCATAACAGTACTCTTGCCAAGGCGTATATTGTCGAGCAGCGGGCGGTGGGCTGGGCAGGTAAACTGACATGAGCCACACTCTATACAGGAAGTAATGTCTTCCTGCTCACACTTCTCCCAATTCTTGAAAGCCGACAATTTGGCCAACAAGTAAGGCTCCAGACCCATGGGGCAGGCACCTACACATTTGGCACAGCGGATACAGGGCTCAGGCTCTTTGCGCACGGCATCCTCGCCACTGAGAATGGTCACAGAGTTGGTTCCTTTACAGATAGGCACCTCGACGGAAGTCAAGGCCTTACCCATCATTGGGCCACCTGCCAGCAGTTTGTTGTCGCCTTCCGGCATGCCACCACAGGCATCTATCAGATCCTTCATCGGCGTACCCATACGAACGAGGAAGTTACCAGGGGAAGACAAGCGTTTTCCTGTCACTGTTGTATAGCGCTCGAAAAGCGGCTTATGCTTCATAACTGCCTCATACACAGCATAGGCAGTACCTACGTTTTGAACAATTGCTCCAACGTTGACAGGAATGGCTGGCGGAGCAGGCACCTGACGGCGTATCACTGCATCGACAAGCTGCTTTTCACCGCCTTGCGGATAGCGTTGCTTCAATGGGACAACCTCTACCTGATAGTCAGTCTTACCAAACACCTCAGCACATTTACTGGTCAGCAGTTCTATGGCAGCAGGCTTGTTGGTCTCTATGCCGATGTAACCTGTTTTTACTTTGGCTGCTATCATCAGCAGTTCCAAACCAACAAGTATTTCGTCAGCCTTCTCCATCATCAGCCTGTAGTCTGCAGTGATGTAAGGCTCACACTCCACGGCATTGATAATCACACATTCAGCCTTGGCTGTCGGCGGTGGAGTAAGCTTGATGAAGGTGGGGAAACCAGCACCTCCCATACCCGTCACTCCGGCTTCTTTGACTCGGTTGATGATTTCCTCTGGTGTCAGCTCCGGATGCTCCGCCACTGTTTCCAACTTGGGTGAGCGGTCGATGGACTCTTCCCATTCATCACCCTCCACATTAATGATAATAACAGGCTTACGATAACCTGTAGCGTCAATGGCTGTATCAATCTTGAACACCTTACCACTGACCGACGAATAGATCGGAGCCGAGACAAAGCCACCAGCCTCGGCAATAAGCGTACCAACCTTCACGGAGTCTCCTTTCTGGACAACAGGCTTTGCAGGGGCACCGATATGCTGGCTCAAGGGAAAGAAGGCCTGCTTCGGCAGAGATGCCACCTGGGTCTTTGACTCATGGGTCAATTTGTTTTCTTCGGGGTGTACGCCACCTATGCGAAATGTTCTGATATTCATGCGTTCTCCTCCTTCTTTTGATCATTAGACGAAGCACCCGTTGATTCCGGAGCTTCTGGTTTGGGCTTGGGAGCCGGGAAGTTCACAGCCACAATGGCATGGGTAGGACAAACCTTCTCACATTTACGGCAGAGACGGCACTTGTCGGGATCGATGTAAGAATAGTTGTTTTCAACAGATATGGCACCGAACGGACATTCCTTCTCGCACTTGCCACATCCGATGCAGCTAACCTTACAGGCTTTCATGGAAACAGCTCCCTTGTCTTTATTGACACAGCTGACGAACACTCTCCTACCCTTCGGCCCTTTCTTGCGCAACTCAATGATATTGCGTGGGCAGGCTTTTGTACAAGCACCGCAGGCAGTACACTTGTCTTCGTCGACTTCCGGAAGGCCCGTCTCAGGATTGATGTGAATAGAATCAAACTGGCAGGCTTCCACACAATCGCCACACCCCAGGCAACCAAAGCCGCAGGCTGTCTCGCCGGCACCACAGGCATGCATGGCTGCACAAGTACGCAGGCCTGCATACTGGGCAATCTTCGGACGTAGCTCACATGTGCCATGACATCTCACCACAGCCACTTTAGGTTCACCGTTGGCTATGGCCATTCCTAACAGGTCGGCCACCTGCCCCATCACATCCTGGCCGCCTACAGGACAGAACAGTCCGTCAAGGCTGCCTGCATCGGCACCTTTGACAAGTGCATCGGCCATTCCTCCGCAGCCCGGGAAACCACATCCACCACAGTTTGCACCGGGTAGCAGTGCGTTAACCTTGCTAATACGGGGATCTTCATAGACAGCGAACTTCTTAGAGCAAAGGTACAGCACAAGGGCTGCTATCAGGCCTATTGCTCCAAGTACAATCACTGCAATCAAAATGAAATTCATAATAGCTTTTGTTTATTTGTTTGTTTTTTAAGATTCTTCCAATTCAAATGACACCTGACGGCTAATGCGGTCACGCAGGATCCATAGTAAGAAATAATAAGGTATAAGTGACCCTAATGCGGAAAGTGCTGCTGCACCTTCATTGTCCGTGAGCCTGAGCACAACCACCAGCACACCCACCATCAGCAGAAAAGGCAAACCATATCCCAAGAGAAGTGCACGGCTGGCAGTGTTGCCAGAAGTGCTGACAGCCACAGACTGACCTACTGACAGGTTTGAAGAGTCAGTAACGCCACACACATCAACCACCTTGACCTTTGCCTCGGAAGCATGACAGTGGGCAGCCACCTTGCAACTTGCGCAGGCAGAAGTCTGAAGGATGCGCACTTTCACGCAACCGTCAGTTATACTCTCTATCACGCCAGAATGGCTAATCTTGTTACTCATAGATTCTTGCAGTCCCAAGGACATGAGACATAAGCCTTGTTTTTTCCTTTGCAAAGGTACAAATAAATAGTGAATCGTGGAGGGCATATTCATTTTTTTTTCAAAAAAAACTCGTAATCGTTTGCGATTACAAATCATTTTTTATACTTTTGCGGCTGAATTGAGAAAAACAAATACGATGAAAGCTACAGAACAGGCCCTTCAACAGCTAGAACGGGCTATCAGAAAGATAGCCGAAAAGTATCCTTCTACCATGGATGCCACACAATTGACTGACATTCATATCCGCGTGACACAGGAGACTGGCGAACTGATGGCCTTCGACGATGACGATCAGGAGATTACGCGTTGTGTGGTGGAGCAGTGGATAGACAACAAGGAAGACAACTTCTACGAACAAATCACAACCACCTTGCGCAGAGCCATTGAACATCAGAAAAAGCTGGTAGATGAAATGTCCATCCTTAAGCCTTATTCTTTCGTTCTAGAAAACGACGATAAAGAGAATGAGGCAGAACTCTATGTAGTGGACGACAATACCGTCATCATTGACACAGAGCTGATGGCTGATCTGGACAAGGACTTGGACGAATTCTTCAAGAAACTGCTGAAGAACTGAACACGCCTATTTCTGTTGAATGAACAGACGACCATCACTCACGTGATACACCTTCTGTAAGAACTTACGTGTAGATTCGTCGTACGCTCGGATAATGATCTCATAGTCACGGCTGATAATACAGTCAGATAGCTGCTGAGTCTCAGCATTTGCTGCCTGGTGTGGGGAATAGAGAAGCAGCTTGTCTACAGGAAGATAGTAATCATCCAAGGAATAGAGCCACAGCGAATAATCTCCATCCCGATTGTCAATAGCTACCATCATCAGACGTGCGCCAAGGCTTTCGGGCAGGGAGATGGCCAACGGATTCAATCCACTTTTTATTTCAAGCACTCCCGTCAGATAATCAGGTATGCTGACAAAGCGCGGTAATGTAGCAATATAATCCTCCGTACACATAACGGGCAATGGTTGTAGAGCCAGACTGTCATAAAAAGCCTTCATCGGATTATCATCCTCCAACCTGATACCCTGCAGTCGCAATCGCTCTGCATTTTCAAGTGCCATCACACTGTCAATCTTGTGCTGAAGGTCAGCAGGATTCCTTCGGTTATCTACACAGGATGTCAGCAAGACCGCAACTACGAAAGAAGAAACAACAAGAAATCTCATAGTCTGTTCATTTATTGGCATTCAAAGTTTTAGAATAAAAGAAGCACTGCCCCTATAAGCCGGGTTCTGTACTGGCATAAAAATGTCCAGCGTCTGCCATTTATCTACTCCATGAGTCACCCCATGGCTGAAGCATTCTACCCTCCATCGCGCCATTCCCTTTCAGGAGCCTCGGGCGGACAACCCTCTGTCGATGGTATACATGAACTTGCAGCCCCCAGCCGGTACAGCACGACTGTCACCAGCCGCCTGGTGGTCTCTTACACCACCTTCTCACCCTTACCCGACAAATAATATAGTGAACAATATAAATAAATGCCGGGCGGTTGTTTTCTTCTACCGTCACCTGCTGTCACCAGCAGCTTCTACTTTCAGAAGTGGGGCGTCCTGTGCTGCCCGGACTTTCCTCTCGCGCACTCCAGGCACCAGCGGCAGACCAGGGCAGTGTTTCTTTTTTCAAAGTGCAAAATTACAAATAATTCTGCACAAAAACAAAGAAACGGCTTCTTTTTTTGCCGGGATGCAGTTATTTAGAAATATTTGTCACCCAACACTTACAAATACATATGCCACATGTGTCGGACAAAAGACAGGGAAAAAGCATAAACAAATCACCTCTCCAATGGAGAAAAAGCGCATTAAATTAAAATACTGCAATTAAAACACCGCCACATTCTTAATTTTATCAATGAATTAAGATTTCAAATGTTAATCGCAAAGGAGCGTTAATGACTGAAAGAGAATTGTTAAATTGCGACAAATAAACATGACAAATTGTCAGAATGCGAAAAAATGCACCTAAATTTGCACCCCGAAAAGCAAGTGTCGCTGACGAATGACAGAATGGCACACTTCAACAAACATCAAACAACAGACAACTATTAAAATTTAACAAAGTATGGATATGAAAAAAATTATCAACATTGCAGTTCCTACATCAGCAGTAGTAGCAATTGTTTTCTCGGTAGCAGCCTTTACAAAGACCAACGCCGCCACACCGGAACCGAGCTCGGCTCCAGTTATCACCTCTATGCCTGCCGGACAGCCAGTAGACCTGACATACGCGGCAGAGAAGTCTCTTCCATCTGTTGTATATATTAAGAACACACAGAACTCAAAGGTTCAGACCGTGGAATACAGCGATCCGTTCGAGGATTTCTTCAGTGACCCCTTCGGTGGTTTCTTTGGTCGTGGCCAGGGTAACGGACAGCGACGCCAGCGTCAGGTACAGACTCCGAAGCGTGTGGGTGCTGGTTCGGGAGTTATCATTTCTGCCGACGGTTATATTGTGACCAACAATCACGTGGTTGACGGTGCAGACGAACTATTGGTCACCCTCAACGACAATAAGGAATATTCCGCACGCATCATTGGTGCCGATGCCACTACCGACCTGGCTCTTGTCAAGATTGATGCGAAGAATCTGCCTGCCATTCAGATAGCCAACTCTGACGATGTGAAGGTTGGCGAATGGGTGCTGGCTGTAGGCAATCCTCTCGGACTGAACAACACTGTCACCGCAGGTATCGTATCTGCCAAGGCCCGTTCCATGCAGGAACCTGGCAAGGTAACCTCCATGATTCAGACCGACGCTGCCATCAATCAGGGTAACTCAGGAGGTGCTTTGGTCAATGTGAACGGACAGCTCATTGGTATCAATGCCATGATTTACTCACAGACGGGTTCAAACATCGGCTATGGTTTTGCCATTCCAACCAGTATTATGAACAAGGTGGTCGACGATATCAAGAAATACGGTACTGTACAGCGTGCCATGATCGGTATTCAGGGTTCTGACGTGAATGTATATGTTGACGCTGAGAAAGAAAAGGGCAACGAGGTTGACCTGGGCACCATGGAGGGTATCTACATTGCCCAAGTCATTGAGGACGGTGCTGCAGCTGATGCCGGTTTGAAGGAAGGCGATGTCATCACTCATATCGACGGCCAGAAAGTGCCTAAGTTCGGCGATTTGACCGGCATCATTGCCCAGAAGCGTCCTGGCGACAAGATTACCATTACCTACCTTCGTAATAAGCAGAAGAAGACCACTTCCCTCACTCTGAAGAACGAGAAGGGTAACACAAAGGTGGTGAAGGATGCCGACCTCGATGTTCTTGGCGGACAATTCCGTCCTGTGACCGACTCACAGAAAGAGCAGCTCAACATTGGTTATGGCCTGCAAGTGACGAAAGTCAGCGGAGGCAGACTGAAGGATGCTGGCGTTCCTCAGGGATTCATTATTCAGCGTGTGAACGACACTTCCATCAAGACCATCAACGATCTGCAGGACATCGTGAAATCTGCTTCCAAGTCCAAGGAGCCTGTCCTTTGGATACAGGGTGTCTACCCCACAGGCAAGAAGGGATACTTCACCGTGCCTCTGGAAGATGAATAAACTGGTACTGAGGCTTGTCAGACCGTAGTTTTCTGATAAGCACCGAGTATGGGATAATAAATGCCGGGTATTGGGAAATAAGTGGCGACTATTTTCCAATACTCGGCTTCTTTTTCCCTCTTTTTGCTTTTTTTCATTCGAAATCTTTGCTGTTTGATAAAAAAATTATATCTTTGCACGTTGAAACTATGGAACAGAAGACTCTTATTGCAGGCCCATGCGTCATTGAATCGGCGGAACTGCTCGATACTGTGGCAAAAGAACTGGTTAGCATTAACCAGGAAATGGGGTGTAACATCATCTTCAAAGCCTCGTTCGACAAGGCCAACCGCACCTCTATCCACTCCTTCCGTGGCCCTGGCTTGGAAAAAGGATTGCAGATGCTCGCTGACGTCAAAGCCCGTTATGGCCTGCGTCTGCTTACCGACATCCACGAGTCTTGGCAGGCAGCGCCAGTGAGTGAGGTCTGTGACGTACTGCAGATACCCGCATTTCTCTGTCGTCAGACCGACCTGCTGACTGCAGCTGCAAGGACAGGACGTACAGTTAATATTAAGAAGGCCCAATTCCTCAGTGGCGCTGACATGCGCTATCCTGTAGAAAAGGCACGCGATGCTGGAGCAAAAGAAGTATGGCTGACGGAAAGAGGCAACATGATGGGTTACAACAATCTGGTAGTGGACTTCCGTAACATAGCCGATATGCTGGAACTGGTGCCAACGGTCATTATGGACTGTACACACTCTGTTCAGCGCCCGGGAGGTGCTGATGGAAAGACAGGAGGCGACAGGCGTTTTGTGCCCCAGATGGCACTGGCAGCCAAGGCCTTCGGAGCCACAGGATGGTTCTTTGAGGTACATCCTTCCCCTAACCTTGGACTCAGCGACGCTGCCAACATGTTGGAGCTGGACAAACTGAGACCGTTAATTAAGAAACTATTGGAATGAACGCAAGAGAATATGCCATTAAGTGTATTCAGGATGAAGCTCAGGCATTGTTGGAGCTGATTCCGAAACTGGACGAAGATTTTGACCGTGCAGTGGAGTTAATATACCGCTGTCACGGAAAAGTCATTGTCACTGGCGTTGGAAAGAGCGGGCACATCGGCGAGAAAATTGCTGCCACCCTGTCGAGTACTGGCACTCCCTCGTTCTTCATCAACCCGCTTGACGTTTTCCACGGCGACCTGGGAGTCATGACACGCGATGATGTGGTGCTCGCCATCAGCAACTCAGGACAGACGGACGAGCTGCTGCGGTTCATACCTTTGGTATTACAGATGCAGATACCCATAGTGGCGATGAGCGGCAATCCTGACTCTCTGTTGGCAAAGTATGCTTCTTTCCACCTGAACGTCAGTGTTGCCCGTGAAGCCGACCCTATGAATCTGGCTCCTACCAGCAGTGCCACGGCACAGTTGGTGATGGGCGATGCTTTGGCCATAGCACTGATGCGCAAGCGCAACTTCCAGCCAACTGACTTTGCGCAGTTCCATCCCGGCGGAGAATTAGGAAAAAGACTGCTGACCACTGCTGCCGACGTGATGCGGACAGAAGACCTGCCTACCATCCCCCCAAAGATGCATCTTGGTGAGGCCATCATACAAGTAAGCAGGGGTAAGCTGGGATTGGGCGTAGCAACAGAAGAGGGTCAGATTGTCGGATTGATTACAGACGGCGATATACGTCGTGCCATGGAGAAGTGGCAGGCAGAATTCTTCAACCGCACTGTGGATGACATTATGACCCGGCACCCCAAGACTGTCAGCCCTGAAACGAAGATCACAGAGATTCAGAGAATCATGAACAAGCATAAAATTCACAGCGTGCTCGTAGTAAGCAGCGACAACCGCCTGCTGGGCGTAGTCGACCACTACTCCTGCATGTTATAGCAAACAGGAATTACGATGATGATGAAAACATTCAAGAAGATACTCGTATTGTCAATCCTGCTGAGCCTTCCGGTGACAGCAGTTGCACTTTATTTGTTTAAGACGCTTGACGCACGCGACGGCCTTACCAGCAGTCAGGTGAACTGCATCCTTAAAGACAATGACGGATACATGTGGTTCGGCACACCAGCAGGCTTGTATCGTTTCGACGGATACAGGTTCAAGCCTTTCCAGACCGACTCTCAGGATGGAGCTTCCCTGCCTGACAGTTACATTAACTCCATTCAAGAAGCTCTTGACCATACGCTCTGGATCAGCACAGCATCAGGCTATTGTATCTATCACCCGCAAACGGAAACCTTTGAGCGTGACATGCGGCAGACTTTTGCCAAGATGGGCATTGACCGTGTGCCAAGCATCATCTATATTGACCAGCACCATAACATCTGGGGCTCCATTCCTAATAAAGGTGTGGTATGCTACAATATGCAGCAGCAACAGCATTATGAATTCGGTTATACTGACGATGCCCACGGTGTGCCTCAGGGTAATGTCTGCAGTATCAGCGAATGCCGCGATGGTGCTCTTATCGTATATGATGACGGACGTATTGTCTGTTGCGACGTGATGCACCAACAGCGCACGGTATGGAAGACCACTGAGATTGCCGACCGTAAGCTGCGTCGAAGCAAGTCTCTCAAAGCCTTTGCTGACCAGAAGGAAAACATATGGCTCTATGGACAGGGAACGCTGTTCGTATACAACAAGACAGCTGGCACCTGGAACACTTCTATCGGTGACCAGCTCGGCCTCACAGGTATCGGAGTGGATAACGCGGTCAACGGCATGAGTGGTGACAAGAGCGGCAACATCTGGATAGGAACTGACCGTGCTGGACTGATAAAGACGAATGTGAACAACTACAGTCAAATGGAGCACATTCAGCCAAAGGACATCAGCCACAACCAGTTCCGAGGTGATGTCATCCGTGTCCAAAGCATATATGTTGACAACACCGACCTGCTGTGGATTGGAACTGAGAAGTCTGGCGTCGCCTACAGCGGAGACCACATCTATCGCTTCGAGTCACTGCTCAATGGTGACATCACGGCAATGACACAAGACGGCAACGGACGTGTATGGTACGGAACGAGCGACAAAGGTGTCGTAGACTTTGAAGGCACCCTGTCCAGCAAGAAAGTGTCAGCCTTGAAATGTACCCCTGATGGCAGCCTCTGGGTAGGTACAAAGCAGAATGGTCTGACACGCATCAAAGACGGCGTTTCCACAATCTATTCTGTCGCGAAAGACAGCATGTCCACCATCATCGACGACCATGTCAATGCGCTTTGTACAGATAAGATCGGCAATCTGTGGATTGCCACCAATGGCGGTCTGCAGGTATTCAATATCCGCATGGGGACATTCTCTTCTTACACACGTGAGAACCGTAAGCTGAATACAAATAATATTACGGCACTATTCTATGGCAAGAACAACAAACTGTTAATAGGTACTGGAGAAGGTTTGACCATTCTGAACCTGTCCACTACAGAGATCCAGCACCTGACAGGCAATTCCACAAACCTGAAGACCTTCACCAACAACTTTATTACACAGGTGTTCCAGGATTCACGTGGACTGTTATGGATAGGTACCCGCGATGGTGCCAACATCCTCAACCTGGAGAACGACAACCTGGACTACCTGACAGAGAAACAGGGACTGTGCAACAATAATATATGCGGTATCACAGAGGACAAGCGCGGCAACATCTGGATTACCACAAGCAATGGAGTCAGCCGTGTTGTGGTACAGCGTGACCACGAGGAAAGCTCGTTTACCTATGGCCTTTACAATTACAGCGTGGCCGACGGACTTCAGAGCAATGAGTTCAACCCCGGCTCCATTCTGACCAAACAGGATGGCGAGGTTCTTCTTGGCGGTCTATATGGTACAAACTGGACACGCCATGACAAGAGCAATAGTGATGGACAGATCAATGTCATGCTCACCCAGCTGTTTATTGGTGAGGAAGAGATCCTGATTGGCCACAAATACGACGGGAAAGTCATTCTTACCCAGGCTCTTAATGAGACCAGCCACATAGAATTGGACAACGACCAGAATACTTTCACCGTCAAGTTTGCTGCCGGCAACTACAACCAGAGCGAAAGGCTGCAGTTCAAATACTGGATGGAAGGACTTGACCAAGACTGGAAAAACGGTGACGCCCTGAATCATGGGGTCACCTTCCGCAATTTGAAAAGCGGTACATACAAGCTACATGTCATGGCAGTCAGTGCTGAAGGTGCTGTAAGTAATAAGGAAAGAGTGGTGGAGTTTGTTATCCATCGCCACTGGTTACTCTCTTGGTGGATGATTGCTGCCTATGCTGCCATACTGGTCTTTATCTTTTACATCTGGAAAATAGGAATCCGACAGATCAAGGAAATCAAATCCAAGAAGGAGGCTATCATCGAAGAGCTGAAACGTCAGAAAGAGGAGATCATTGCTACCAGCGATGACCTTCGCCATCCCATGGCACGAATGACAAGCATTATTGGAAACCTTTCTGAGAGCGGAAAGAGTCTGGAAGAGCGCGAACAGCTGAATGCCTTGCACTCACAGATGCTGCAGGTCATTACACGTGTCACCGAGATGCAGACCAGCCTGGAGAATCCTGAGGAAAGAGCCAAACAGGATGTACGGAGCCGCTATGCACTCAATTCCAAGGGAGAAATGAACCTGCCAACTCTCACCAGCGATGATACCATCAATGAGCGCAGGTCACGAATAACAGACCAGTCCACAAGTGAGTATGTGGTGGTTATCATCGATGACAACGAGGAATTCCTCAGATTCATCAGCAACGAATTGCGCGATGTCTACGACCTGCATATCTATAATGACACCCGAAAGGCTGAGAAAGACCTGGATACACTGAATGCCCATATCGTAGCTTGTAAGCAAGAGATGCGAGGCATCTCAGGCAGCGACCTGTGTAACGACATCAAGATGAATCCTGTACTCAACAAGATCAAGTTCGTGCTCATGACAGAAGGTATTCTCACGCCACAGGACATGAAGAGCATGAACATCACCATGTCTGCCGATGACTATCTGGCTAAGCCCTTCAATGTGAACGATGCCATCATGCGCTTCAACGCTCTCTTAGGTCTGGGTCCCATCAAGATGAACACCCATCTGATAGAAGGCTCTGAGACCCGTATGCTTGAGAGCATCAACTCCAGTATGACCACTTCAACAGAAAACATCGACCTGTCTGAATATAGGAAAGACAAGCCTCAGGAAGAAGTCGTCACACACGATGAGATGAGTTTGGTCGAGACTACCTTCAAGAGCCGCAATCCTCTTGCCAGTCAGGATACTACGGTGGCCACAAAGGAAGAAAATAACACTGAGGAAGGTGAACGCGAAGATCTGATGAGCGAGTTCTCCATGGTCGACACCATTGACCGTCAGTTGCTGAAGAACATTGAGCAGTATGTGCTGCAGAACATGAGCCGCGGACAGATCAGTCTGGAAGAGATGGCTAATGCCATGGGGATGGGACGTGTACCTTTCTTCCATAAAGTGCGTAGCATCACCAACAAGACTCCTACGGAACTGGTCCGTGACCTCCGTCTGAAACATGCTTGTGTGCTGCTGAAGCGCACCAACATCAACATGAGTGAGCTGGCTTCCAATGTAGGCTTTGTGACAGCAGAGAATTTCATCAACACATTCAAGGAGAAGTTCGGACTGTCACCCCTTGAATACCGTCTGAAGCACAGCAAGTAAAACCTGTGCTCTATGGAAGCGATGAGTGGTAAGTATTGGATGGAAGATTCAAGAATCATGAAGTGGATATTGAAAGTACCGGCAATACTTATCACTTTCTTTCTTCCATCGGCCTCCTTATTAGCACAAAACGCGGATACGCTTATCCGACGACATCTGGAGACTGAAGGCGTTCGCTTCTCCTGCGACAACAGCGTCAAGCTGCTGATGAGCGGACAGGAAAAGTTCGACGATATGTTCGATGCCATCCGTCATGCAAGGAAAAGCGTACATCTGGAGTACTTCAATTTCCGCAATGATTCCATAGCCTCCCTGCTCTTCGACATTCTGCGGGAGAAACGTCGCGAAGGGGTTGAGGTTCGTGCACTGTTCGATGGTTTCGGCAACGACTCCAACAACCAGCCACTACAGAAACGGCACATTCGTGCTTTGCGTCAGGATAGCATCGATATACATGAATTCGACCCTATCCGTTTCCCATGGGTTAATCATATTTGGCCTCGTGACCACAGAAAGATTGTGGTGATTGACGGACACATAGCCTATACCGGTGGAATGAACGTGGCCGACTATTATATAAAAGGTACGGAACAAGTGGGTGAATGGCGCGACATGCACTGCCGTATAGAAGGAAGTGCGGTCAACGACCTCCAGCATATTTTTGCCCGTATCTGGCAAAAGACCACCAAGGAGGAATTAACAGACAGCAACTATTATCAAGGCGGTCATGCAGGCACAAAGACCGTAGGCATCATCAACCGCGAGCCCCACCTGTCAAACATGATCATGCGACAGTTCTACGTGGGAGCCCTTGACTTTGCTCAAGACTCAGTAAAGATCATCAATCCTTACCTCACCCTGCTCCCTTCCATCCGCAAGGCTTTGAAGCGTGCCATAAAAAGAGGTGTCAAGGTAGAGTTGATGGTTTCAGCCAAAAGCGACATTCCCCTTACACCGGAAGTGGTGTTCCGCAATGCCAGGAAATTGCAGAAGCAGGGTGCAGAGGTGTGGCTTTACAAACCGGGCTTCCACCACTCCAAAATCATGACGGTGGATGGACGTTTCTGCACCGTAGGCAGTACAAACCTCGATGCCAGGAGCCTGCGATTCGACTATGAGGAAAATGCTGTCATTCTTGATCAGGAAACAACACAGGAACTCGACCTCATGTTCAACCAAGACAAGAAGCAGAGTTTTCGCCTTACCGATGAGACGTGGCACAGATTCCGCACACCCTGGCAGCGTTTTGTCGGATGGTTCGGCCACCTGCTTCAGCCTTGGCTGTAATGAGCCAGTTCTTCCTTCATCAGCTGTATTTCCACTTCAGAGATACCATTCCATCTCAACAGGTCTATCGTCTCCTGGTCAAACTCACGATCCACGTCAAAGGGCTCGTTTCTCAGTTCGGCCACTTGACTGAAACGTTCTTCAGCTGCCATGATGTCACCGCTCAACCATAGGCGTAAACCGTCGTTAAGGACATCGTCAGCTACAGGTTTGTCTGTCCCCAGCAGCTTCTCGTAAATCTTACCTGCCTGCTGTAATTTTCCACTGCCCAACAGCGTCCATGCCATCACACGTTGGATATGCTGGTCATCAGGTCGCTCGTAATCCATCTGGTACAGTATCTTCAGAGCCTCTTCATAACGCTGCAGATTACTCAGACAGATGACCTTGTTCAACTGATAGCTCTTATGACCTTCATGCATCAGCAGCAGCCGGTCATACGCATCCAAGGATTTTTGATAGTCCTTCGTGTTGAACACTGCTCTTGCATATCCAGCCAGTGCCCGCTCACTGTCGGGCTTGAGCCTCACTGCCGTACTGAAATAATCTATCGTTTCCTTCTCTGCCATGGAATCTGATGATTCGCCATGAAGCAGCACAGTACCACATAACAGGAAATACTGGAAGTCCTGGTCTCTATCACTACAATTGTTCAGTACTGATTTAGCATCCTCATATTGACGGCGTTTTATAAGAAAAGCCGCCACTTCACACATACACTTCTCGAAATCAGTTCCGTGCAACAGCTGATTGGCGAATATCAGTTTCAACCGTTTGTTCCCGTAATCTTCTTCAAAAGGATTCTGGAACAGACTTCTATAGGAATAGAGCTTAAAGAAACGATAAATGTCCTGTAAGTAAATACGCCTGATATAGGCGGGGCTTCGTCTTTCTTCTGCTTCTACTTGTCCCCCCACCATCGTAGCTTCACCGTTCTCCAGCATATCCAGGAGTTTCTGCGGCAACATACCCACAACCTTGTCAAAAGCCAGCACAAATGAGTATTTGTCACTCTCGCAGAAAGATCCTGTCTGCATCATCTTGTGTAGGAACCTCTTTCCTTGCACTCCATTCCATATCTTACTGACTGCGGGGTGATGTGGTGTGAAAGGCATCAGCCAGTTGCATGTTTTCAGGAAGAATGAATGACGCTTCATCTGGGCGAAGCCTCCAAAATAGATGTCAGCTCCAGAACGCTGCATGTCTATCATCTTCTGCATATTCTCCTCCAGGGTCTTCATCCTGCGTTCAGAACTCTCTGGGTCCAGGATGTCCTCCATCGGGTCGTCCTCCACTTCCTCTATTCCATTACGCGTCAGACGGAATGTATTGTTCTTCAGCAGTTCGGGCATGATTTCCTCGTGTATCTTCCGCGTGTCGCTTTCTGCATCCATACAGTAAATCAATTGGAGTTGCAACTCTGTCAGTTCTTCACGGCACTGTTGGTTCTTACCCATTTCATCCACAACTTCACGAACCTGTGGAAAGAGTCCCATAGTCTCTGATTGGGTTACCAGGCAGAGTCCCCACCCCACTAATGCACGTTGGCGTACATACTCGTCTGCTGATGACTGATACACCTTCGCCAGCACTTTGAACTTGGATACATCAAACACGTTCATCACTGACAGTGTCAATGCGCTCAGGATCAATTGCTGGTCTGTGGAATCAATGGTTGGCGATGTCAGCAAATCGGCAAAAGCATCTACCTGACGGTCATTCCATGACCCAGAGGTGAGCACATAGTCAAACAAGTCCTCTCTCATCTGCGTGTGAAGCTCTTGCAACTGCTCATCCTTGGACTTACGCACATGTTCAGGATCAAGCTGTATCATAGCCATATCCGATACATAGCCCTCCAACCTTTGGCGGATACCGTCAATGCTCCAGTCGTTCTTGCCGTTATTAACACGGGCATACATGTTCTTCAGCAATGACGACTGGTCATTACGCTCTTTGGCCATTACATCAACAACCAACAGCAGCAGTCGGTGCAACAGTCGTTCATAGACTTCTTCACGCTGAGGGTCTTTGAAACCCTTGCGCCAGTAGTCGGCCATTAGCTCATAGTCTTTACGGATATCAGCAATCTGCTCAGAGAAATGATACTGAGGATGGGAATAGACAAATGACTCCATTCCTGCAATAGCCTTGGCCAATTCCTTCTTCCCTATAAGCCTGATTATCTCATTCATCGCCTGTTTCTCTCAATTATTTCTTCAACCACTTCCTAGCCTGGTCGATATCCTTTTGCCTGGGTGCTGCCATGTGTTCGAATTTCATGTCACGAGGCAGGGAATCTGCCTTTTCTGGAGACACGCCACAATATTTCACGACCAGTTCGCTATAATGTCTTACACCGTGGCGGTTGATGGAATCCACAGCCATATCGTATCCTTTCTTCAAGACCTTCAACTGCTTCTGGCGATTTTTGTCATCCATACCTTTTTTGCGGAAGGCCAACACACCCATCTTCCAATCCATCCTGCGGGTGTCTGCCAGCATCCTGTGCTTCGACAGCCGGGCTTCCATGGCCTGGGGCTCTGTCAGCCATACTGCATCCATCTCGTTGTTCTGCAACATACGCAATCTGATGCCGACATCGTTCACCTGGATCTTAAACACCCGTTCTTCCTTCAGTTTTGCGCTGTCCACGGCCCAGTCCACAAGCATGTCTGTCACTGAGTAGCGCGTCATGGCCACCATCTTGTCGTCCAGTTGCTTCAGGTCACGGATACGTGCCGTGCGGTTCGTCAGCAGTTGCCAATACGCACCTGTTGACGTCACATAGTCCAACGAAGTGCCCCTGCTGATGATACGCTCCGTACGGACCAGGTCAGAGATACTACCCTCTACCCTGCCACGTACCAACGCCGTATCACAATCCATCTGTGCCATGAAACGCTTCAGACGGACATCGGCACCCAGAGAATCGAATAGTCCCTGTTCCTTCGCCACTATCAGTGGCAGGCAGTCAAGAGTTGGCAGTACTGCCACCTTCAATGCTGCTGAGTCCTCACGCATCATTTTCAACCGCTGCTGACGGCTGATGCGTTTCTTTTCTTCATATGTCTCACCGCATGCAGCCAAGAGCAATGCAGCCAAAACAATTGTCAATAGTTGTTTCATGGCTGCAAAATTACGAAATAAATTTCATAACAGAAAACATTTAACGTAACTTTGCCGTTAAATGAGCATGAATTTGCCCCGTCATAACAAAAAAAGAAACGAGTTTCTTTGTTTTGCACTCGACTTTTCGTAACTTTGTAAGAATTCTCAGCTTTTCTTTGTATAAAGGCAGTCTGGGAGATTGAGGAAAAACTGGGTTACGAATTGGCAACCGTACTCAATTCCACATTCTGCTATAAACTGCATCAAAGAACACCTGACGATGAACCACCAGCCGTACTATAGCCCATCATCGAGTGCAAAGGTACAAAGAAAAAATGATAACGCCAAATTCTTCAGGAGGCAAATTGCATTATGTCATTGTTTTTATGAAAAAGATTAGTAAATTGGAGGGTATTATGCCTGCCACTCCTTAAAAATATAAAAAGGAAGTGTTTTTCTGTTTGCCCAATCTCATAAATAACAAAAGTTGTATTATATTTGCACCAAAAAGTATTGATCTGACTCTTCATATTCTCAAACCTCTGCCACAGTTTGGCGTACCCTTGTCATACTTTTGCAGATAAAATCATAGAAACATGGACAACGATAGAGGACAAAGTTTGATAACCAAATACGTTTGGGTGATAGAAACCATCTATCGCAGACGTAAGATTTCGTTCAAGGAGCTGAACGAGCTGTGGCTCCGCGATGACATTAGCAGAGGTGTGGATATCCCCAAACGTACCTTCGACAACTGGCGATATGTCATCTGGGATATGTTTGGTATCAACATCGTCAATGAAAACCGTGGTGAATATCGTTACTATATCGAGAACGAGGAGGACATCAGCAAGAACGGACTCCGTTCCTGGCTCTACAATACGTTCTGTGTGAGCAATGCCTTGGCCAACAGCCAGAGCATCAAGGACCGCATCCTCCTAGAGTATGTGCCGTCTGGACAGCAATACCTCCAGCCCATCATCGAAGCCATGAAGGAGAACCGTGTCCTGAACATCACCTATCACAGCTACTGGAAGGACGAAGAGAACAACTTCGACGTGCAACCCTATTGCGTGAAGCTGTTCCTCCAGCGTTGGTACATGGTCGCTCGAAGTACCTATTCATATTATTACAAGAAAGGGCCGCGCATCTATGCCCTTGACAGAATTCAACATCTTCGAGCTACAGAAGAGAAATTTGAAATGCCAAAGGATTGGACAGCCAAGGATTTCTTTGAAGGCTGCTTTGGCATCATAGCAGAACAGTCTGTGAAGATACAACTAGTCAAGCTGAAAGTATCAGCAGGACAAGCCAACTACATCCGTGATTTAAAGATGCACGAATCGCAGGAAGAGATTGAACGTAATGAAGAATACAGCATCTTCACCTTTAATATCCGTCCAGAGTTTGACTTCCAGCAAGAACTTCTCTGGAACGGTGAGGATATGGAAGTGCTGGAACCTCTCTGGCTCCGTAAGGAGATTGCCGGTAAGATAAAGAGAATGTGGAATAAATATAATAAGGATTAAGATGACATTAAAAAACACATTAGAAAACGTCTCCTTGACGTCCACAACAAACATTGAAAAAAAATTTGAAGAGATAGCCAAAATAATGTTGTACGATGGCTATCTCAAAGTGCGTAATGAATACCGGGTGTATATAAAAACTGTTGAGTTTTATTTGCATGCAGAGGAAGGTAGTCTGCTGAACGTATCAGACCCAATTGTCTATCACAGAAATGGAAAACCTCACAAAGGTGACGTTCCTTATTTCCCTATAATGACGCTTCATGCTCATGTTTCTGGGTTTGACATCACTTTCGAGAACGAAGCTTTAAAATACAGGGCTTCAGCTCTTATTCGAACTTATGCTATTTTTGATGAAAAGTCGCAGTGTTTTATCGAAACTAAAAAAGGATGCAAGTACGATGATAGATCAACCTATCTTTACAACTATCTGAATGGGTTCTCAGTCAATGGAAATAATGATATTATATGGGTTGACCAAGCCTCATCAGCAAAACATGAACTGAATCTACCAACTCCCAGAAGAAATGTTTTTGAGTACGTAGGAGAAGAGAAGACAAACAAAAGAGATATGCGTCTCTGGAGCTATTCTCGGAAAAACGAAATTGAAGTATGATAAAGGATATTGATAGCAATAAGGTATACATATCCAACCAATTGGAGAAGAAATATTCAGACACCTTCAGGCGACTGACGGCATTGTTCAGCGAAGAGGGTGTTGAGTGGGACATTATTCCTCACACCAATGATATATGGGTTCGAGATTACATGCCAATTCAAATAGAAGACAACGATTTTCTGCTTTATCGCTACGAACCAGATTATTTGTTAGACGATCCTAAAAGAAAAGCAACCATCACAGATGCGTCATTCGTCTGCAATTCGATGGATATTAGGCATCGCGTGACAGATATCAAGATAGATGGAGGTAATGTGACTCTTTGTGGAGAGTATGTAGTAATGACTGATAAGGTGTTTGTGGAGAATAACAAAGAAAAAAACGACGAAGCATTCAAGAAACAATTGGAAGCTGTGTTAAGGCATAAAATCATATTTATACCTTGGCATTGTATAAATCCGAAAGACGAAGATTCAGATGTATATGGACACTCCGATGGCTTTGTTCATTGGTGTGGTGGAAATAAAGTCATGATGTCAAATCATAGAAATACAGATCCGAAAGAAGCATCGGAAATTCGCAGAATCATGGAATCATTTGGTTTTGAGGTAACCGAAATGCTTTTTGATGTCCCTCATCCAGAGCCTCTATGGAATTGGGCATACATCAATTACCTTCAGGTCGGCAATCTCATAGTTATGCCTGTTTTTGGAATAGAAGAGGACAAGCAGGCCTTAGAATACATCAAGGCTCTTAACCCCAATTGCAAGATTCGTCAGATGCGTCTGCGTGATATAGCTGCAAATGGCGGGGCTTTACATTGTATCACATGGAACATTAAATGTCAATAAATGGAATGAAAGACTTTGCAGCAATAGATTTCGAAACAGCCAATAACGAGCGTTCTTCGGTTTGTTCCGTTGGAATCGTTATTGTTCGTAACGGAGAGATAGTAGATTCGTTCTATTCTCTCATCCAACCAGAGCCGAACTATTATAATTATTGGTGTTCGCAGGTACATGGTCTTTGTCACGAAGACACAGATGACGCCCCTGTGTTCCCCAATGTATGGGCTCAGATAGAGCCTCTGATAGAGAACTTACCGCTCGTTGCTCATAACAAGCCTTTTGACGAAGGTTGTCTGAAGGCCGTATTCCGCGTCTATCAGATGGACTACCCTGACTATGAGTTCTATGACACCCTTTGTGTCTCACGGCGTGTACTCCCTGATTTAGAAAACCACCAGCTTCAGACAGTCGCTGCTGCCTGTGGTTATGAGTTAAAGAACCATCACCACGCCCTTGCCGACGCAGAGGCCTGTGCCTGGATTGCGAGAGAGATACTGTAAAAAAAGAAGTTATGAAACAAGATCAGATTGTAATATATCAGACGGAGGACGGACAGACACAGATTGATGTCCGGCTGGAGAATGAGACGGTGTGGTTGACGCAGACTCAGATGGCTCAACTATTCAAGTCATCTCGTACGAACGTATTGGAGCATATCCAGCATATCTACGAAGTAGAGGAACTGGAGAAAGAGGCAACATGTCGGAATTTCCGACAGGTTCGTCAAGAGGGCAAGCGTATGGTTAATCGTACGATGACGATGTACAATCTTGACATGATAATCTCCGTTGGATATCGAGTCAATTCTAAACGAGGCGTGAAATTCCGTCAATGGGCAAACAAAGTTCTCAAAGAGTATCTGATAAAGGGCTATGCTGTGAACGAACGCATCCGCAAAGAGCAGATAGGTGAACTGCGGCAGCTGGTTGGGATGCTGGGCCGTACCATTCAGGGCCAACCACTGCTTTCCACAGACGAAACGAATGCCCTTTTCGAAGTGGTGACGGACTATACATACGCCCTCGATACGCTCGACAACTACGATTATGAGCGACTGACCATTGACAAGACTACCAAGGAGGAGCCCTTCCACGCCACTTACGAAAATGCAATGGAAGAGATTCGCCTCCTTCGTGACAAGTTTGGTGGCTCTGTACTCTTCGGCAATGAGAAAGACGACTCTTTCAAGAGCAGTATAGGTCAGATTTATCAGACGTTTGGTGGCGAGGAGCTATATCCTAGCGTGGAGGAGAAAGCAGCCATGTTGCTGTATCTGGTGACCAAAAACCACTCGTTCAGCGACGGCAACAAGCGTATTGCCGCCACGTTGTTCCTTTGGTTCCTCAACAACAACCACATTCTCTACCGTGCAGATGGTTCCAAACGCCTGGCCGATAACACCCTTGTGGCCCTAACCCTGATGATTGCCGAGAGCAAGACAGAGGAGAAGGACGTGATGGTGAAAGTGGTGGTAAACCTTATCAATCAGAGAAACGAGTGACGCAGAGGCCGTAGAGATTAAAGAGCAGTACATGCGCATGTATCAGTTTGATTACAAGAAAGCATGTTGCTCATCAAGTGATTTTGAATTTGAGAAGTTGGACTAAACATAACAAATGATATGAAGGATTTTATCATCAAGTATTACGATAGAATGAGAGATTATCTGCTGGAAGCAAACGCAGAAAACGCAGATATTGAAAGTATAACCTTTGAAGTTGATAGACTCAAAGAAGAATATTATAACGAAACGGACGAGAACACGGCTTCAACTGATTCTGAATTTGAAGAACAGGATGCAGTGTGTGGTCTATTCAAAAAGTTTGACCGTCTGCATGGTGAGGATTCCAACTTTGTGGTAAGGGAAGAAAGCCTATTGGCCAAGAAAATGGATTTAGGTTTTGGCATTGATAATTCACCCTGCCCTTATTCTGAAGAAGATTTCCCCAAGATTCAAAAGAATATAATCAATTATATGATTAAACGAGCAAAAACAGCAGAAGACGAATATTCAAAGCCATTATTGAAAGGTGATGCCCAGTCGCAACTGTCACAAGAGCAGATGGAATATATCATCAATAATATAACTCGTGTCAGTCACTCTCTAACTGATTATGTGAATAATTATGATCATGATGACTGGAATTGGCAATCAGATTGCCGCTTCATTGTACAATATGTTTTCGAGAAGGCTGCGGAACTAACTTACAAGGTAGTCATGGGGGAAACGTCTGATGAACCTGGACATGATATAAGAGAAGCCTTCACTTATTTCCAACTTTCTGTGCCAGATAATTTCCAGATGAAATTAGATAGTGTAGTGGATAAAATAGATAGTATAGTGTTGGACACCACAGACTTTATAGAGAATAACGACTACCACTTATGCAATAAATTAACGTGGTTCTATCCCATGATTTATAACGCAGCACTTAACGGAATGTTTTATACATTAGAACAACACGCTTGCACGCCACCACTCCATTCTACAATGGAGCCGTAGAGATTAAAGATCAGTATATGCGCATGTATCAGTTTGACTACAAGAAAGCATGTTGCTCAGTGAATGATTTTGAATTTGAAAAGTTAGAATAAATAAAAGAATATGAATCACCAAGAACTTGACAACCTTATTACTTTTAAGATGGGACTTCCGTCTCTCTATCATATCATGCTTGGTATGTCTTCAGACGAGACAGAAGATTACGAACAAAAACTGATAGATAGGGCTACAGACAATTATAACCTAAATGATTTCCTCAAGAAATATGATATAATTGTCGAGCGAACCGCCTTCACAGAAGACATGCGACTTCACGAAATCACAGTCACGATTCCTATCGAACACATAGAAGAGAAAGATGTCCAAATGCTCTACAACTATTTTGCTTATCGCATGAATGTTGTAGAGAAACAATTCAATTTCACATCTGATGCTAATGACACTATCAAGAATCTGAACATCTCCATTCACTCCGATTTGTACGACGTAAGGATTACAAAGGAGACAGACGAAGAAAGTGGAGAAGAACGCATCGTAATTCTTTTCATTTCAGAAGACGAGGTAAACCTTGACAAACTCCGTTGTCTGGCTATCATTACAAACAACGAGAAGGGTTTTTTTATTGAAGTCGCTAAGTATGTTGAACAATATATTAACTAATATTTTTTATAAAATAAACAGAAAAAATTATGGACATTTCTAATTTTTCATTAAAACAATTAGTTGACAAGATTAATAACGATTTAGGTCACACTTTTTGTGATCAATTTCGATATGAACGTAAAAAATTAAGTAACTCAGGACGTGCCTCATCTGCTGATATTTTATTCAAATTTGTAGATGAAAACCGTGACTGGGTTATTAATGAAGGGGGAGGAGTGGAATTACAATACCACTTGTATTATCGCCAAAACACGATTGGTTATGGTTTAGGTTTTAATGCTCAATATGTTCCTTTTGCAAATGAAAAGAGTCCCGTTGAATATATTAAACCTTTTGTTGATGCTTTTTTACTTTTGAAGGCACACAAAAACGGAACAATACAATCATTGGAATCCTGTGGTTTTTCCTTAATCGAAGGAAATGGATGGGACGGGTTAAAAAAGATAGAAAATGATGATTACTATTTATTTGGGAAGGTAATTCAAATTCAGAATGGAATACTCTCTGATATAGATTATAATCAGATGCTGGATTACATCAAAAAAGAGTTATTTGATTTATATATCAAAATCTGGAAGCAGGTAAAAAAGATGAAAAAGGAATACAAAAATGTAGAAACAACTGTAAGTCTATTAACATTCAATAAAAACCTTATTCTCACAGGTGCCCCTGGCACAGGTAAAACCTATCTTGCAAAGCAAATTGCTGCTCAGATGATACTCGGCAAGGCGTATGACGAGAAAACTGCCTCAGAGGAAGAAAAGGAGAAAATGAAGGAGCAATATGATTTTGTGCAGTTCCATCCGTCCTTTGATTATACGGACTTTATGGAAGGGCTACGCCCAATTGACAACAATGGGAACATTTCCTTCCGTAGAGAGGATGGCATCTTTATGAAGTTCTGCCGCAAGGCTTTGAATGCTTATAATAAGGAAGAGAAGAAAGATGAGGCACCTAAATATGTGTTTGTCATAGATGAAATCAATCGTGGTGATCTGTCAAAGATTTTTGGAGAGCTGTTCTTTAGTATTGATCCAGGATATAGAGGCGAAAAAGGAAAGGTGAAGACTCAATACAGCAATCTCTGGAAAACTGAGAAATTCGGAGATTCAGATTCATTCTTTATTCCGGAAAATGTGCATATCATCGGAACAATGAATGACATAGACCGCAGCGTAGAGAGTATGGACTTCGCTATGCGACGCAGATTCGCTTTCAAAGAAGTGCAGGCAGAAGACAGGATGGAGATGATAGAAGAAAGCGCCAAACTATCTCCTTTCTATACGGAGATAAAGGAACGCATGACCAATCTGAATCTTGCCATTCTCACTATTCAAGGTCTCTCTACGGCTTATCAAATTGGTGCAGCATATTTCCTGAAGTTGGAGAACTATATAACAAGCGACGAGAAAATTGGAGACGATTCATGGAAGAGCCTATGGGATAATCACTTGTATGGTCTGCTATTTGAATATCTGCGTGGCTTACCAAATGCCGAAGAAGATTTGGATACATTGTATCGTGCATACACTTTAGAAGACAAATATAGGATGGAAAACAAGAAAGCCATAAAAATACCATCTCAAGATGCCTAATATTGTCCATTTTACAGACAACTATTCCGAAGGGAAGCCCATAAAAGATAAGAACTGTATCTCTGACATTCTGCAAATAGCCAGTATTGGACGTTTGCAGGATGCCCCTGATCTTTTGTTGTTTCCACATTCCTTTTCTGAATTGAAAGACGGAATAAGCGATTTGTCCATCCTAACATTACGTGATGCACAGTATGAAGGAAATGAATGTGTGTCAGTTAAAGCATGCACGGGCAACTTGATGGGATTTGTAGGGGTGAACGATACATCTGTCAGTATTCATTCGCGTTTCACGCACAAGAAACATAATGGGGAGGTGGATGAGAATGCGCAAGATTTCTTTCTCTACTATCTTCTACAAAAGGTGTTCTCTATCAACATCTTTGATTTGGAACACACCAATAGCCGAGAGGACAAGGTATTTGATTTTCTTCTCTTCCTATTCCCTATGATGCTAAAGAATGCATTGTCACAAGGGCTTTTCAAAGAATACCAGACACGTTGTTATGATGACGCAAAGGTCAAAGGAGTCATAGACATAAACCGTTACATACGGCATGACATTCCTTTCAAAGGTACTGTCAGTTATTCGACACATGAGCGTAGTCTTGACAACTCTATGACACAGTTGATTCGGCACACTATAGAGTTTATCAAACATCATCCATTTGGTTCAAGTATACTTAACCAAAATAATGACATAATAGAATCTGTGAATCAGATAGTTCAAGCCACGCCATCCTATAATCAGCGAGACCGCATGCGGATTATCAATATGCACAGACGGCCGAAAGTGCATCCCTACTTTACCAAATACAGAGATTTACAACAATTGTGTGTGCATATACTAAGACACGAAGCGCTGAAATATGGAAAAGAAAAGAACAAGATTCATGGTGTTTTGTTTGATGGCGCCTGGTTATGGGAAGAATATTTGAACACTATTCTTAAGAAATGCCATTTTAACCATGCTGAGAACAAATTAAAACGCGGCGGGTTGCCAATGTTTGAACAAGCAAATGCAGATAAGGGAATAATGAGCTATTCCCAAACACTTTATCCGGATTTCTATAAAGATAATTTTATTATTGATGCAAAATATAAACATTTGAATAGCGGCGTGGGAAAAGAAGACCTGTATCAGGTCATATCTTATATGTATTGTACAAAGGCAAATAATGGGGGTTATTTGTTCCCTGACGAAAACAACGCTAATTGGAGTAAGTTCCAATTAATGGGGCATAATGGCTTCATCTACTTATTGCCATTTCATGTACCACAATCTTCTGTAGACTATAAAACATTTATCGAGTGTATAAAGACATCAGAAAAAAGAATCGTAGCCAAGATTGAGGAAATTCAATGACAACTTACATCTCCAACTCCTCCCACTACAAAGAAGTGCTTTCGCGTGTAACCCACGTGAAGCATTCTTTGTGGATTGGTACTGCCGTCATCAAGGACTTGTATGTGGAGGAGGGTAAAGAGAAGAAACCATTTTTGACACTCAATGCCTAGCTCATTCGGTATAGTGCGGAGATGACGCATCATAGTTAATAATACATTCAATAAAAATTTCAAATGAAAACATTAGCAAACCTATTGAAAGAATTTGACGGCAGGCATTTGACGGAACCACAATTAACAGAACAGTTTGAGATGATTGCAAAGGCAGCCATCTTTGGAGGACATTTCCGAGTTAACGATGAATATAATGTTTACATCGTAGAGGTGGAATTCTATTTCCATTCTGAGGATGATGCCGTCAGCAGTGTTCACGATTTTGCAATGTATCATCGAGGAATGGTTGACTGGTTCCCTATTGGCTCGTTACATCCACACCGTTCAGGGATTGATGTGACATTCGAGAGAAAAGGCGCATATCGTGCCAGTTTCCTGATTAGAAAATATGCAATCGAAGATAAGAAGATTAACACCCCCAGTTATTTACCAGAAGACCTGATAGGGTATACTGGTTGTATTTTAGGTGATGGCCCAAAAATAGAATGGGTGGATACTAACTACGACGACATACCATTGAAAAGAAATCCAAGAATCAAGGTGCGAGCTTATGATGAGCAAGGAATCCCCCTCAATGATGATAAAGGTAACAAGCAATACGACGATCGTCCTTGGCGGTTCACAAAAGCATAACATCAAATGAAAGAAACTGTATTTATCTCCGAATGGCTCAAAAAGAGTTACCCTTTGGTGCATGACAGCCTATGCCATGCGTTTGACAAATGTAAAATCTCGTTCCAGATATTACCTTACTCCAATGACATCTGGTGTCGTGACTTCATGCCTGTTTATATAGGTAATGGTAAATATGTGGGTTATAATTACCGCCCAGATTATCTGTGGGACATTCCATCCCAAAGGCAATACATCACGAATCAGCCAGCAGCTTGTGAAGATGTCGTTTTTGAGATGGCTGACATCATGGACGTTATCTTTGATGGTGGGAATTATGTAAGATGCGGAGAAACGGTCTTGGTTACAGACAAGATTTTCATGGAGAATCCACAATGGCGACCACTGCGTCTGATAGAGCGGATGGAAGAAGCGTTTCAAGCAGAGGTAATCCTCCTGCCTTGGGATATGGAAGACGAATGTGGCCACGCTGATGGAATGATAGCTTGGTTAGGTAGAAATCGCATACTCTTGAATAACTTCCAGCAGTTGGAGAAAGGTAAAGATAAGCCTTTTACAAAAAGGGTCATAAAAATACTGGAGGCACACTATGACATCACTGAACTCAGCTACAACTGCAAAGTTCATCCAAATAGTTGGTGCTATCTCAACTATTTGGAGACCAACAATGGAATAATTATTCCTGCTTTGTCAGAAATAATGGATTGTGACAACGACCTTGCTGCACTTGAGTGCTTCAAGGAACTTTTCCCTAAAAAGAAAGTTGTGCAGGTCTTTGCTGCACCTTTAATTAATAAAGGTGGTGCTATCCATTGCATCACATGGAACTTATTTCAGCAATAGCCTATGACCGCTTACATCTCCAACTCTGTCCACTATAAAGAAGTGCTTTCACGGGTTTTGCATGTGAAGCACTCTTTGTGGATTGGTATAGCCGACATCAAAAACTTGTATATCGAGGATAGAAAGCAGATGAGATTAGCCAGTATGCAATATGGTTTTTCTTAAAGGAATAAGGTTAAACGCGAAAGAAGGAATTGATAGGAAGCATTATCCTTTCAACATTCCTGCATTAAGGGATTTCGAAGAATTGTCTTTTGAAAGTCCTATGACTTTCTTTGTTGGTGAGAATGGAATGGGTAAGTCCACCCTGATAGAAGCAATAGCCATTGTCATGAACTTTAACCCAGAAGGAGGTACTGCTAATTTCAACTTTTCCACATCAGATTCTCATTCAGAGCTATGCAATCATCTGATTACGATTAGAGGTGCCAAAAGAAATCGGGATGGTTTCTTCTTGAGGGCTGAAAGTTTCTATAATACGATCTCATACATGGACACGGTGAATGATACAGGTAGAAACATTTATGATTACTATGGAGGAAAAAGACTGCATGAGGTTTCTCACGGCGAAGGATTCTTAAATATGCTCAACCATCGATGCCGAGGTAATAGTTTCTTTATCTTCGATGAACCAGAGGCGGCTTTGTCTCCTTTCTCCCAAATAAAAATGCTGGCAAGAATGCATCAATTAGTTAAGGAAGACTCCCAGTTTATCATTTCCACTCACTCTCCCATATTGATGGCATACCCTGGCGCAACTATATATCAGTTGACAGAAAACGGTATACACCAGACATGCTATGACAAGACTGAGCACTATATGCTGATGAAATACTTCTTAAACAATACGGATCAGTATTTGAAAGATATTGGTATAGACATGTGAGATCTTCCTTATTGATAATGTATTTTTCTTTGACCTCTGCCACCAGTTGGCAGAGGTCTTTGTTTACTTTGCACAATAATAGTAATGTTGATATAATATGAAAGCTTATCGATTCGTACACTTGAATGTTCACTCACATTATTCAATAAATGATGGGTGTGCCAGCATTAGGGAATTGGTGGATGCCGCCATCAAAGACGGAATGCCTGGCATTGCTATTACTGATAATGGCAATATGTTTGGCATCATGGAGTTTTTTGACCATGTCAGTCGCATTAACATCGAAAGAACGGAGAAAGGCAAGAAACCTTTCAAGGCAATCATTGGGTGTGAGCTATATGTGGCTAAGCATGGTCCCAAAGAACAAAAAGATGGTCACAAGGATTTGAAAGGCTACCATCTGACTGTTCTCGCCAAGAACTTGACTGGCTATAAGAACCTCATGAAGATTGTGAGCAATTCATGGACTGACGGTTTCTATGGAAGCCCTCGAACAGACCGTGCGGATTTGGAGAAGTACCATGAAGGTCTGATTGTCCTATCAGGTAGTGCTGGCAGTGAGGTCTTTTATAAGATTTCCTATGGTGACATAGAAGGTCTGGATGAAACCATCAAATGGTATCAACAGACTTTTGGTAAGGATTATTATATGGAATTGCAACGCAATGTTGGTTGTGATTATAACAGTTACACGCCAAGTGACTTTATGCTTGATCAGCAAAAGGTTAATGCCGTTCTAATGCAGAAAGCAAAGGAATATGGTGTAAAAGTTGTAGCCACGAATGATGTTCATTATGTGGCTCCTGAAGATTTGACTGTTTACAATATCCAACAATGCTATGCTACAGGCAAGACAATGGAGGAATATACAGCTCAGATGCCATTCGAGTCTCGCTGGCTGAGAAGCAGAAAAGAGATGTGCGAATTGTTCTCTGATGTTCCTGAAGCTATAGCCAGTACAATGGAGATATATAATAAGGTAGAGTTCTTTGACATACGCCATGCTCCCATCGTTCCTGCTATTTACATTCCCGATGGTTTCGGGAATGAGAGAATAAGCGAGGAAGATGCCTACTTAGAATACTTGTCATTTTCCAAAGCAAAACAGATATACGGGAAACCGCTTTCCGAAGATGTGGATGACAGACTGAAGTTTGAACTAGAAATTATAAGGCAAAGAGGAGCGTCTGGTTATTTTCTCTTTCTACAGAATATAATCAATATAGTTCAATCAGAGCTTGACGTATGGGTTGGCCCTGGACGCGGCTCAGCTGCTGGTAGTCTTGTATGTTATTGCTTAGGTATTACTAAGATAGACCCTTTGAAACATGATTTGCTTTTCGAACGGTTCCTTAGTATAGGGGGCACGACGTTCCCAGATATCGACATTGACTTCGATGATGAAGGTAGGGAACGTGTTATTAAATGGCTTCAGGATAAATATGGCAAGGAATGTTGTGCTCATATTGTGTCGTTTAGCACATTCTCCACAGCAAATGCTTTCAGCACCATAGCACGAGTTAACCAATTGCATACTCCAGAGACAATGGCTATAAATGAAGTGCTTTCGTCTCATTATGGTTATTCTTGGCGTTCCATAAAAGACGTTATAAAATATGAGCCAAAGCTGAAAAAGGTTATTCGTAAAGCAGGACTACCTTTGAATAATGCAATTGATAATACTGCCGTATTGGAGCGAAAAATTCGTGGTCTGGGTATTCATGCCTGTGGCTTTATTGTCGCTAATGATCCAATAACAAACTGGGCACCCATTTCTACAGTAAGTATAGAAGATTCCAATGGCAATGATGAGATATTGAGATGTGTCCAATATGAAGGAATGCGAGTGGAATCTTCAGGTCTCATAAAGTTTGATTTCCTTGGGCTAAAGACATTATCCCAAATGAGAGATATTTGTCGGCTCATTAAGACCCGGAAAGACGAGAATTTCAATATTGATGTGATTCCAATTGATGATGAGAAAACCATGAAGCTGTTTCAGACTGGTCAAACCGAAGATGTTTTCCAATTCAATTACCAGGGGATGCAGAAGTATTTAAGAGAACTTCATCCCACATGCTTCGAGGATTTGGTAATCTTGAATTGTATGTATCGACCAGGGCCAATGGAAGATATATCAAAGCTCATCAAGCACAAAAAATCAAAGAAAGGAATAAAGTACATCATTCCTTGTATGGAAAAGTACCTTCAGAATACATATGGCATCATTGTTTATCAGGAACAGTTGATGATGCTTTCTCGCTTGATTGCTGATTTTAGCAGAGGTGAGAGTGACCTGTTGAGAAAAGCCCTCGGAAGAAGAAAAACAGATGTACTCTCTGTTCTGAAACCAAAATTCATAGAAGGTGGAATGAAGAATGGACATAAAAAGAATGCTCTTGAAAAGGTCTGGAATGAGATGGAGCGTAAAGGAATTTATGCTTTTAATAAGTCTCATGCCGTTTGCTACACTTGGCTGGCTTATCAAATGGCTTACCTGAAAGCCAATTATGCAGAAGAGTTCAAACAAATCATCGAGAAGTATAGTTCAGACTGATACCATTGTTGTAAGTAGACATTTCACAAAAATCTTATTGACAATGAATATTTCTTAGACCTCTGCCACCAGTTGGCGGAGGTTTCTTTTTACTTTGCAGCCAGATACATTTAATAATTAAAGAAAGGACAGAAATATGGCTACGACAAAGAAGATGGATTTGCTCTCGGCTGTGGAGCAGATTGTGGAAAAGGCAAAGGATTCTGGGCTTAGTGCTGAATTCTACCGTAAGGCAGACAAATATATTAAGTATGTATCAGAAAGGATGGAGCTGACGAAGGAGCAGAGTGTAATGATGGCTCTGTTCCTTGATAACAGCGATGACAACAGCATCAGCATTAGCGACTTCGGGAAGTTCGTGGGATGTAGGACAACAAGGATTATCAGGTACATGGCCGACATCGATGTCCTGGAAAAGAGGGAGCTTGTCAGGTGCAGTCGCAATGACCATCGCATTACCTACAGGGTTCCGATGGAGGTCATTGAAGCCTTCAAGATGAACGAGAAGTATGTGCCGAAGGACTATTCGGGGCTTTCCTGCCGGGAGTTGTTTGGCGAGATTGAAACCCTGTTCGAGTTGCGCAGTGATAAGGAACTGACTTTCGATGCTTTGACGGAGAAGATGCGTCATCTGTTCGACTGTAACAAACAACTATTGTTCGTCCAAAAGATTAAGAGCTACAATCTCGACACTG
>JAEEGJ010002195.1_pt1 | contig 122876 bp, 101 predicted proteins | sample 8958761 | NCBI WGS metagenome assembly JAEEGJ01 (sample SAMN16246546, study PRJNA631951) | gut metagenome | biome: gut microbiome; feature: rumen; material: RS-attached | host: Bos | place: Iran: Karaj | collected 2018-10
GTTAGATAATATGGTGATTGCGTCAATATCGCTGACAGAACCTATTTCCAAAAAGCGATGGAAGGTCAGCAGAATACATCAGATATCATCGTTTCCAAATCAAACGGTAGCAGAATCATCATCAATATCGTACCAGTTTATCATGATGGTAAAATAATCGGTACAGTAATGAGAAACTATAACCTTTCAGTTCTTCATGAATTAATGATAAGTGAAGTTATTGAAGAAAATGAAGAAGTTCTCATTGTAGATAATACAGGTTCTGTTATATGTCACAGCGCAAGAGAGATTCCTGCTGATGAACCGGAAGATCAGAGCATGAATCCATTCTATACAATGTCAAGAGATGAGATGGATGCTTCCGGTATATATGAATCTGAATGGCAGGGTGTTATGTGGCAGATAGCCTTTCAGAGAGATCCGGATACAGGTTTCGTAGTAGTAGTTGCAAGAGATTCTTCAGTGGCAGCAAAGGCGGCAATGAAGACTCAGCTTCCTCCACTTATTGTTGGAATCGTTATGATTATTATAGCGGTAATCATAGCAGTATCAATTGCAACATCCTTCATCAGACCTATTATCAACATGGTAAGACACGTTGACAGAATGGCCAAGAATGATTTTACAGGAAGAGATCTTCAGGTTAAATCCAAAGATGAGCTTGGACTCATGTCTGGCCGTTTCAATACCATGAAGAAAGAACTTCGTGATGTGCTTATTAAGACAAGAAATAATATTGATTATGTAGCAGATTCAGCAACTCAGTTCTCGATTGTAGCAGAGCAGTCTGCACAGGCCATGACATCAATTGCAGAATCAACATCAGACCTTGCTGAGAATACAGGTGCACAGGAAGAAGTGGTTGATACAGCAGTTAATGAAACAGATGAAATGACAGCCCTTCTTAACAAGGTTATCCTTAATATGAAGGATGTTAAGGAAGAATCAGATAAGACTACAAGACAGGCTAATGAAGGTACAAGAACCATTCAGGATGCAGTTGAACTTATTACAGTCTTAAGCGATGAGATGAAACAGGCTGAGAAGACAATGCTTGAACTTGATGAGCAGTCCAAGTCCATTTCAGAGATTACAAAGACAATTGCAGATATTGCTTCTCAGACAAACCTTCTTTCACTTAATGCTTCAATTGAAGCTGCAAGAGCAGGTGAAGCAGGTAAGGGATTCGCAGTTGTTGCTACAGAAGTTGGTAACCTGGCATCTGAATCACACAGAGCATCTGAACAGATTTCTCAGATCGTTAAGAATATTCAGGTTAGTACAAGTGATATGGTTAAGGTTATGAAGACCAACGTTGACAAGACAGCACAGAGTGCTGAAGCAGTTGACAAGGCCGGAGATGCATTCGGAGCAATTGCCAATAATATTTCAGTACTTAATGCCAAGATTGTTGAATCAGCCAAGGCTTCCAATGCAGTACTTACAAAGACAGATGAAGTACAGAGCGCTATTAAGGAAATCGAGGAATTATCCAATAAGATTGCAACAAGTACTGATACAATCTCAGCTGCTACAGAAGAGCAGACAGCAAGTATGCAGGAGATTGCAGCATCATCCCGTCAGATGACAGAGGTTGCTACAGAACTTAAGAGCAGCATCGACTGTTTCGTACTTGAAAGTTAAAGCACAGCGGCTAATAAAACATAAGGCGGCGCCACACAGGCGTCGCTTTTAATATTGAATCTGTAGGTTCAGGCGGGTATTTTACCTTGTATTATGGATATAATTGGGGTAAAATGTAAGGTAGTGTTTTTAAGTATTTGTTATATTTATGGAGGGGTTTATGGGTCTTAATTTTAGAAAGAGCATTACGCTTGGAAAAGGAATAAAACTTAACCTGGGAAAGAAGTCAGCCGGCATCAGTGTTGGTGTTAAGGGTGCTCATTATTCAGTAAATACAAAGGGGAATCAGAGAGCAACCATCGGTATTCCGGGAACAGGTCTTTCTTATACACAAAATCTTGGTAAACTGCCGATTCCTGGTATTGGAGGCAAGGATTCCAAGTCATCTAAGAAGAGTGAGAAAGAAAAGGCTAAGGAATTAGAGAAGGCCCAGGCACAGGTTGAAGAATATAATGAGTCAATGCAGGAAGTTAAGGCTATTCATACTGAAGGTGTTGAGCCGATTAACTGGAATGGTAATCTTATTCCACGTTCAGTATCTGCTCTTAAGGACAGAGTTTTAGCCGGAGACATTGATGCTTTCTACGAGGTTATTAATATAACAGAGCCATTTAAGGCTATAACAGATTTCGGAAGCAAGTTCGAAATTGGAACTGATGATCCGTCATATATGATGGCTGAGTTCGATATAAGAGGTGAGGAAGTAGTTCCAACAAAGGTTATGACGATGACAGCTACCGGTAAGGTATCCGAGAAGGAACTTACCAAGACAGCTTATTATGAGATGTATCAGGATTATGTATGTTCTGTTACACTCAGGGTTGCAAGAGACCTTTTTGCACTGCTTCCTGTTGATACAGTCGTTGTTCATGCAGTTGATGATGTAATTAATACAGCAACTGGTAATAAGGAGACTACAACATTCCTGTCGGTTGCTTTTGACAGACAGACATTTAATAATCTTAATTTAAATGCGCTTGATCCATCAGATGCCATGACTAATTTCACACATAATATGAAATTTGCCAAGACAACAGGATTTAAGCCGGTAGATCAGCTTACTGTATGGTAAAATCGGCGAGTGACTCGCGAAGTCAATTACTATAATTTGGTTTACATAAGAAAGGAGGATATGAAATGGAGACAACTGAAAAGAAAGAAGAAGAGAAGATTGTCATTGATGACGAGTTCATTATTGATGATGGACGAATTGAAACCATAGATGAATATTTGTCGCCGGAAGAATTATATAATGACCTGATTTCAAGAATTCATTCATATCATCCTTCCAATGATTATTCATTAATAGAAAAAGCCTATGATATTGCGCAGGGTGCGCATAAGGACCAGAAGAGAAAGTCCGGCGAGCCATATATTATTCACCCGCTTTATGTGGCAATAATCCTGGCTGACCTTCAGATGGATTTAGAGACAATTGCGGCAGGACTTCTTCATGACGTAATTGAAGATACCAAATATACTTATGATGATTTGAAGGAACTTTTCGGACCTGAGGTTGCAACCATAGTTGATGGTGTGACAAAGTTGGAAGTCCTTAATTATGCGGAGCAGTCATATCTTGAGAAACAGGCTGAGAATCTTCGTAAGATGTTCCTTTCAATGGCAAAGGATATCAGGGTTATCATCGTTAAGCTTGCCGACAGGCTGCATAACATGAGAACCTTGAAGCATATGTCAAGAGAGAAGCAGATTGAGAAATCAAGAGAGACTCTTGAGATTTATGCTCCTATAGCTCAGAGGCTTGGTATATCCAAGATTAAGGTTGAGCTTGAGGACCTTTCATTAAAATACTTAAAGCCGGATGTTTATTATGATCTGGTTGATAAGATTGCAATTAAGCGTTCCGAGCGTGACCGTTATGTGGAGAGCATCGTCAAGGAACTTAAATATCACCTGGATAATGCAGGTATAGAGGCAAGAGTTGACGGCCGAGTTAAGCATTTTTACAGTATTTACAAGAAGATGGTTAATCAGAATAAGTCACTGGAGCAGATATATGACCTTTTTGCAGTAAGAGTTATTGTGAAAAAGAAGAGTGACTGTTATTCCGTGCTTGGTCTTGTTCATGATATTTATAAGCCTATTGCAGGAAGGTTTAAGGATTATATTTCACAGCCTAAGACCAATATGTATCAGTCTCTTCATACAACACTTATCGGTACAACGGGACAGCCTTTCGAAGTACAGATTCGTACTGAAGAAATGCATAAGGCAGCTGAATATGGTGTGGCAGCACACTGGAAATATAAGACTGAATCTAACGGTGGAACAGTAAAAGGTGACAAGGAAGAGGAGAAATTAACCTGGCTTGCTACTATCTTAGAGTGGCAGAAAGAGTATGACAATCCTGAGTTCCTTTTAGAGGTTAAGAACGAACTTGATCTTTATAATGATGATGTTTACTGTTATACACCTAATGGCGAAGTAAAGCATCTTCCGATGGGTTCAAATACCATTGATTTTGCATATGCAGTTCATACTGCTGTAGGTAATAAGATGATAGGTGCCAGAGTTAACGGAACCATAGTGCCTATTACATATGTTATTCAGAATGCGGATGTGATTGATATTATTACATCTGATAATTCAACAGGACCTAAGAGGGACTGGCTTGCAAGTGTCAGAAGTCCTTCTGCAAGAAATAAGATTAAGAAATGGTTTGAGGAAGAGTCCAAGGAAGAGAGTGTTCTTAAGGGTTCTAACTCGATTAAGAAATATTGTATAGCTCATTCAATTGATATTAATGAGATTATGAAGAGAGAGTTCCAGGAGGCAGTGCTTGAGAAATATCATTTCAAGAACTGGGAATCCATGCTGGCAGCAGTTGGACGCGGGGCTTTAAAAGAAGGTCAGGTTGTTAATAAACTTGAAGAGTTATACAGAATCTACAAGGCTAAGAAGGCGACCAATGAAGAAGTTATGGAAGCCGTTAATGAGAATGCCGAGAAGAAGATTAAGCCAAGAAGTAAGTCCAGTAACGGCGTTATTATTGAGAATGTGGACGGTCTGTCCATCAGACTCAGTAAGTGCTGCGGACCACTGCCTGGTGATGATATAGTTGGTTATGTCACAAGAGGAAGAGGCGTAACGGTACACAGAATTGACTGTATCAATATGCAGACTCTCTCAGATGAAGAGAGACAGAGACTTCTGCCTGCATCCTGGGATAAAAATGCCATCGACAATAAAGAGAGATATGAAGCGGAGATACGTATTTTCTCACAGACCAGAAATGGCTTATATGCAGATATTACCAGGGCGATTGAAGAGAATAACATTCAGATTGTTCGTATTGAAACAGTTAAGAGTAAGAGAGAAGGCTGCACTATTTTGCTGTCCCTGGAGATTTCCGGTAAGGATGATTTGGACAGAATAATTCATAAGATTAAGATGATTAATGGTGTAGTTGACGCGGAGAGGAATTAATATTAATGGGTGAAATAAAAGTTGGCTGCTTAGTACTTGGCAGCATCGATACTAATGTATATTTTCTTCACAGAGAGGGAGAATTCGATGCAATAGTTATAGACCCTGCCATGAGAGGTGATGTGATTTTCACCCGTTTGAGAGAAAAGGGATTATTTGTAAAAGCGATTTTGTTAACCCACGGTCATTTTGACCATATAAGTGGCGTTAATGAAATGAGAGATATCTCTGAAGCAAAGGTTTATGCTTCAATAGATGAGAAAAAACTGATGGCTGATCCGTCACTTAACTTATCAGCAACCATGGCTAAAGAGCCATATACCACTGAGGCTGATGTGTGGGTTAAGGATGGAGATGAGATTGAGGTTGGCTCCATGAAGTGCCGCGTTATTGCAGCGCCTGGACATACAAGTGGTTCCATAGCATTTTATTTTGAAGATGATAAGCTTTTATTTACGGGAGATTCACTTTTTGCTGGTTCTCATGGAAGAACGGATTTCCCTACCGGGGATGAAGGACGGATGATGGAGACATTAAAGAAGTTCAGCACAATGGACTCAGACATCAGGGTTTACCCGGGACATGATAATTTCACAACAATCGGACAGGAGTATGATTTCTAATGATAAGCATACATAATCTGCCAAAAGAATATGAATATGATGTATATTCCCTCGCCAAGGCTTTTTGCCCGGGCGAGGATATTTGTTTTATTGAGGGGGCTTTGGATGCCGGTGATGATGCTCAGGGTACAAGATATTATGTTAACCTAGGTGAAGACAGTTTCAGACTTGAGATAACGGATATTGAAAGTGGTGACAGCAGGATTTATGAAGAGGCTCCTGGAGAGAAATATGATTATAAAAATGCCTGGAAATTATTCTACTATAACTGTCTCTCTGACTATTATGGAAAGACGCTTCCCTGGGGTAATCTTACCGGAATAAGACCATCAAAAATCATTATGAAACTGATGGAAGATGGTATGGAAGATGCGGCGATTTATGAAGAGATGGAGAAGAAGCATAAAGTATCTCCATCTAAAATTCAGCTTGGAATTGATATAGCAAAAAGAGAAAAGAAACTTCTTGATCCGCTGGATTTAAAAAACGGATTCAGCCTTTATATCGGAATTCCTTTTTGCATTACAAGATGTCTTTACTGTTCATTTACATCCAATCTCATATCCAAATGGGAAGATAAGGTTGATGATTATATAGACTGCCTTATTAAAGAGATGGAAGGCATAAGACCTATAACGGATAAAAAGGTACTTCACAGCGTCTATATCGGAGGAGGTACGCCAACATCAATTACGGCGAAGCAGTTAGACAGAATTATTAAGGCAATATATGATAATTTTCATATGGATGAATGCCTTGAATTCACCTGCGAGGCAGGAAGACCTGATAGTTTTACCAAAGAAAAATTACAGGTTTTACTTGATGGAGGAGTAAAGAGAATATCTGTTAATCCTCAGACAATGAATGATGAGACTCTCGAATTAATTGGCAGAAAACACACATCAAAAGACATAGTTAATGCTTTTAATATGGCCAGAGAATGTGGTTTTGACAACATAAATATGGACATGATTTTAGGTCTTCCCGGTGAAGATGCTAAGATGGTAAGAAATACGCTGGAAGCCATTTCATCGCTAAGCCCTGACAGCCTTACAGTCCATTCACTTGCAGTTAAGAGAGCTGCTGAACTTACAGCATATATTGAGAAGAAAGGGTATTTTCTTAAATCTGATTTAGATGAAGAAATGAGCCTTGCATCTGTCTATGCTGACAGGATGGGAATGAAACCATATTATATGTACAGACAGAAAAATATGGCAGGAAATCTTGAGAATATAGGCTTTAGTCATGATGGCAAGGAAGGCTTATATAATATTCTTATTATGGAAGAGAAGGAATCCATTATTGCCCTTGGCGCAGGAAGCGTTACAAAGTGTGTCTATGAGGGTAACAGAATAGAAAGAGTTGATAATGCCAAGGACATAAAGGTATATATGGAAAGAATAGATGCTGAGATAAAGAAGAAACTGGATTATCTTGGATAAAAAGAGCATCTTTTTAGATTAAATCCCTTCCTATTGTCACAAATGGGAAAAAGTTGTAAAATAAAGGATAGTGCGTATTTTAAAAGGAGAAATAAAATGTCATTAGTTAAGAAACCGACCACAGGTATGAAAGATATCACACCTAAGGAAATGGCCATTAGGGATTATGTACTTGAAGAAATTAGAAAAACCTATACAAAGTTTGGTTTTTGTCATATAGAGACACCTTGTGTTGAGCATATTGAGAACTTAAGCTCAAAGCAGGGCGGAGAGAACGAGAAGCTGATTTTTAAAATTCTTAAAAGAGGTGAGAAACTTGATTTAACTTCACAGAATGAAGCTGATCTGGTTGACTCAGGTCTTCGTTATGATTTGACTGTTCCTCTTGCTAGATATTATTCCAATAATGAGGCTAATCTTCCAAAGCCTTTCAAGGCACTTCAGATGGGTAATGTATGGAGAGCAGACAGACCACAGAAGGGAAGATTTCGTCAGTTCATGCAGTGCGATATCGATATAATCGGCGAGCCGACAAACCTTGCTGAAATCGAACTTTGCATGGCTACAACAACACTTCTTTCAAGTCTTGGATTTAATGGATATAAAGTCAGAATCAATGACAGAAGAATCCTTAAGGCAATGGCTGATTATTCAGGATTCAACGTTGAAAATTATGATGAGATTTATATCATCCTTGATAAGATGGATAAGATTGGCCTGGATGGCGTTAAGGAAGAATTAATCGGTGCCGGATATGATGAAGGCGCAGTTAAAAGGTACGTCGGTTTATTTGACAGCCTTTCAGCAAGTGATAAGCCACTTGATACATTACAGGGACTTGTTAATGAATTTGATGAAGGCGGAATTGAAAACTTAAAGGAGATTTTTGCAGGATTAAGCGGAGTCCTTTCAGCGTCTGCAGAACTTGTTTTTGATCCAACTTTGGTAAGAGGTATGAGCTACTATACAGGTACAATCTTTGAGATTGAGATGAATGAGCTCAACTGTTCAGTAGCCGGCGGCGGACGATATGATAAGATGATTGGAAGATTCACAGGAAGAGATGAATGTGCCTGTGGTTTTTCCATCGGTTTTGAAAGAATCATTACCATTATGCTGGAGAAGGATATGGCTGTTCCGGGTCAGATTAAGAAGGAAGCATTCTTAATTGAAAAAGGTATTGAAGGCGAAAGACTTGGTGAAATCATTAAGGCAGCTCAGGAGAAGAGAGCAGAAGGCAATATCGTTTTACTTGCAAGAATGAACAAAAATAAGAAGTTCCAGAAGCAGCAGCTTATGGAAGACGGATATACAGATTTTACAGACTTTTATAAAGATCCGCTTAAGAACTAAATGTGGTTATAACCACGAATACTGATTTATATAAATGGAGGTTTTGACAAATGGCAGAGTCAATGAAAGGACTTAAGAGAACTCACAGAGCGACTGAAGTTACTGAAAGCAACATCGGCGAAATCGTAACTGTAATGGGATGGGTTCAGAAGAGTCGTAACAAAGGTGGAATTATTTTTACAGATCTTCGTGACAGATCAGGAATTCTTCAGATTATTTTCGAGACAGGTGATGGGGAAGATTATGTATCGGACGGGGATTTTGCTAAAGCTGAAAGCCTTAGATCTGAATTTGTTATTGCAGTTGTAGGAAAGGTTACAAAGAGAGAGGGCGCAGCAAACGAAGGCCTTAAGACAGGTACAATCGAGGTAAGAGCGAGACAATTAAGAATTCTCTCAGCTTCAGAAGTTCCTCCTTTCCCAATTGAGGCAAACTCCAAGACAAAAGAGGATATCAGACTTAAATACAGATATCTTGATTTAAGAAGACCTGATATTCAGAGTAATATTTTGATGCGTTCCAGAGTTGTTAATGCGGTTCGTAACTTCCTTGCAAATGAAGGTTTCTTAGAGATTGAAACTCCAATTTTGATGAAATCAACACCGGAAGGCGCAAGAGACTATCTTGTACCAAGTCGTGTTCATCCGGGACATTTCTATGCACTTCCACAGTCACCACAGCTGTTTAAGCAGCTCCTTATGTGCTCAGGTTATGACAGATATTATCAGATTGCAAAGTGCTTCAGAGATGAGGACCTTCGTGCAGACAGACAGCCTGAATTCACACAGATTGATATGGAATTATCCTTCGTTGATGTGGATGATGTAATTGATGTAAATGAGAGATTAATCAAGTCAGTATTTAAGGATGCAATTGGCATTGATGTACAGCTTCCAATTCAGAGAATGACATATGCTGAGGCTATGGACAGATATGGTAGCGACAAGCCTGATACAAGATTCGGTATGGAACTTACTAATGTTACTGATGTAGTTAAGGGCTGTGGTTTTGGAGTATTTACATCAGCTTGTGTTGAAGGCTCATCAGTAAGAGGTCTCTGCGTTAAAGGTCAGGGAGAGATGCCTCGTAAGAAAATCGACGCTTTGGTTGAATTTGCTAAAGGCTACGGCGCAAAAGGTCTTGCTTATCTTTCAATTAATGAAGATGGCACATATAAATCATCTTTTGCAAAGTTTATGACAGAAGAAGAACTGGCTAATTTAGTAGCTGCCATGGGTGGTGAAAAGGGTGACCTTCTTCTCTTTGCTGCAGATAAGAATAAAGTTGTATTTGATGTACTTGGCGCATTAAGAATTGAGATTGCCAAGAATATCGGACTTATAGATGAATCAAAGTTTAACTTCCTTTGGGTAACAGAGTTCCCACTCTTAGAGTTTGATGAGGAAGAGAACAGATTCGTTGCTGTTCACCATCCGTTTACAATGCCTATGGAAGAGGATCTTCAGTATATTGATTCTGATCCTGGCCGTGTAAGAGCAAAGGCATATGATATTGTGCTTAATGGTACAGAACTTGGTGGTGGTTCAGTCAGAATTCATCAGGATGATATCCAGAAGAAGATGTTTGAGCTTATTGGATTCACAGATGAAGAGGCATATGAAAGATTTGGATTCTTACTTGATGCATTTAAGTATGGTGTTCCACCTCACGCAGGACTTGCATACGGTCTTGATCGTATGATTATGCTTATGGTTGGTGCAGAATCAATCCGTGACGTAATGGCATTCCCTAAGGTTAAGGATGCATCTGACCTTATGAGTGAGGCACCTGGCGTTGTTGATGAAAAGCAGCTTGAAGAACTCTGCATTAAGATTGATATTAAGGATAAAGAGTAGTGTATAAATTATCATATATCCAAATATCTGAATATGAAAAAATTAAAGGGAATAGTGAATATGCTATTCCCTTCGCCATTTTGGAACGCTTAAAGACGGTTTCTGCGGATAGAAGACGCTTGGAGATAGAAGCAGGCGGATATCTTCTTGGAAAGGCTTTAATGGACGAATATGGGCTTTCTGATAATGATGTGAGGACGCTTAAGGTGGCATATAAAGAGCATGGGAAACCTTATTTACCTGATTATCCTTCTATTTACTATAATATATCCCATTCTGAAGATTTGGTGGTTTTGGCAACATCTGATGAAGAGATAGGGCTTGATGTGCTTTACAGGTCTCGTAAGGTGGTGGATAATCTTGCGTCCAGAGTGTTGTTTCCGGGTAATTCCTGTGAGGAGGCTATGCCGGTAATTGAGGTTTTCAGCATTAAGGAAGCATATGTTAAGTTAACAGGTAGCGGTATTGGGTTTGATTTTGGTAAAATAAGATTGGATACTGAAAATAAAACATATAATGTAGATGGGCGCGCTACAGCTTATTATGATCTGATGGATATTGATAAAGATTATATTGTTTGTGTGGCAGGGTATTAAGTAATTATGAGTGAGAAAAAAAGTAAGATAATAAGTATTATACTGGTTATTCTGGTGCTTACCTTTGCATTTGTTGAAGAGATATATCTTAAACCGGGATATCTGGTTAAAAGTATAATTAAAGTTTCTACTTTTGGTGGACTGATACTTCTTTATTCCTTTATGATTAAGAAGAAAGTTACAGAGGTAATTAACTTGCATAAAATTAAAAAGGTTGGAGTTTTATTGGGATGCATTGCTTTATTCTTTCTGGGCATCGGAATACTGTTTTTGATATTTAAAAATACCATTAATCTCGAGAGTATACGCCAAAGTCTGGTGACGAAAGAAGGTCTGACTAAGGAAAATTGTTTATTTGCTTTTGCCTACATCATCTTCATTAATTCCTTCCTGGAAGAAGCGTTTTTCAGAGGTTTTATTTCGGGTATGCTTGGAAATAAAATCTGGGGATATGTGGTGAGCGCGGTGCTTTTTTCCATATATCATATTGGAATAATCGGGGGCTGGTTCAATCCTTTGGTATTTATCATATGCGTGGTCGGACTAGCCATTGTGGGCTTATTCCTTCAGTGGGTAAGCAATCATTTCAAAACTATTCTGGCGAGCTATTTTGTGCATGCCAGTGCGAATGTGGCAATTAATATAATCGGAGCGCTGCTACTTTTTGGGGTGCTTAAGGGGAATTAGTATGAGGGATTTTGAAAGATTTGATATGGCCAGGCCGCCGGTGAGGACGAAGTGGTATTTAAGGCCGCTTACGTATATTTTGAGTATGCCGGATGTATGGAAGCATAAAAATGTGCTGACCAAAACGGGAGTGGAGGAGATTAAGCCTCCGTTTGTGCTGCTATGCAATCATAATGCTTTTATGGATTTTAAGGTGGCAACCAAGGCCATTTTTCCGTGGCGCGCCAACTATGTGGTGGCCATTGATGGTTTTCTTAAAAGAGAGTGGCTGCTGCGTGATGTAGGCTGTATATGTAAGCGTAAGTTTACAAGCGATATAATGCTGGTTAAGCAGCTTATGAGAACCATTAAAAATGGGGACGTGGCGGTGATTTATCCGGAGGCGAGATATTCGTTATGCGGAACAACTGCTGTGCTGCCTGAATCACTTGGAAAGTTATGTAAACTATTAAAAGTTCCGGTTGTGACTCTGATCTGTCATGGGCATCATGTTAATTCACCATTCTGGAACCTGCATGACAGGGGCGTTAAGCCTACTGAGGCAGAGTTCAAACTTCTGTTTAGCGTGGATGAACTTAAAGGACTGTCTGTGGAAGAAATCAACAGAAGAATCGTTGAAGCCTTTCAGTATGATGACTTCAAATGGCAGAAAGATAAGGGAATTAAGATTACTTACAAGGGCAGGGCAGAAGGTTTACATAAAATTCTGTATCAGTGTCCTGAATGTAAAACAGAATTTAAGATGTCATCTTCGGGCACGATTTTGAAATGCGAGGCATGTAATAAAGAGTGGGAGATGACGGAACTTAGTGAGTTGAAGGCTTTGAGCGGAGAGGCGTATTTTGACCATATTCCTGACTGGTATGAGTGGGAGAGGCAGAATGTGAGGGCCGAGGTTAAGGCAGGAACATATTCGACAGGGGAACTGCCTGTAAGGGTGGATTCTCTTCCAAATGCCAAAGGATATATAGATATTGGCAGGGGAACAATGGTGCACGATATGAATGGATTCAGGGTTCGGTGCACGGATAAGGATGGCGATAAGCATGAGATGGTTAAGAATGTGCCGTCGCTGTATTCCTGCCATATTGAGTATGAGTATCTTGGCAAGTTTGGGGACTGTGTGGATTTGAATACCTTAGAGGATACCTGGTATGTTTATCCTGATCCTGAGAAGTGCGATTTTGCGGTAACCAAGATGGCACTGGCAACTGAAGAATTATATTTTGATTATGAAGAGAAATGTGGTCGAAACCACGAACCGGGGTTGGCGTAAAAAAGATGCACATTACCCCGTCCCTAGTGGCAACTAGTGGCATAAAAATAAGCCATCAGTGTGGAACTGATGGCTTATTTTTTATATGTTTCCTTTTACACTTGCTTATTTATACTGACCAACCAGGTAGATAAGTGGAGAGTTCCAGTAGATGCAGATCTCGTTGGTTGAGAAACTGCTTTCGTTATCTACGTAGCAGGCTGCAGCAGATCTAAGTGTGAGAACTGCTTTGGCATATGGGTCAGCAGGATTGGAGTTTGGTCCACCAACAAGCATACCAGGCATAGGCTTCTGCATAAACTGAGAAGGTCTGTGGTGGATATGCTCAGGTGAGAAATCACCAAATGTTGTTACATAGCAGTATGTAATCGGGTTAACACCTAAAAGGTAATCGTACTGATATCTTGCATATTTATTGAAGTCTTCATTGCCTGTAACCTTGGCTGTCATAAGATATAACATACCATGGTTTGCAACTGTCATGTTGCTGCCCCAAGGATAGTCATAACCAAGGGAGATGAAGTATGCATCTTTGGCAATTGCTGTGGTTTCGTCGGTTGCATATTTATTGAATACACCGGTAAGACCTGTGGTTAAATCATCGTTTCCTGCAAGGTCTTCAGGTCTTGTCATGTAAGCGTATGCACCGTAACCTGACATGTTGGCCCAGCCAAGATCAAGTGATGACCATTTAACTGTTGAGTAGATTTCAGCTGCCTTATCAAGATAAGCACTGTCACCTGTTGTGATATATAATTCTACAGCTGCCCAGAAATATTCATCTTCTGACTTACCATCAGGATATTCACCTGTGGAGATGTCTTCAGGATTAATAAAGCCTGGCATGTCAGCTCCTTCTTTTTCCATAAACTCGAAAGCCTTCTTGGAAGCTGCTAAACATGTGGCAGCATAATCTGCATCATACTCTTCATAAATTCTTGCAGCCTTGGCCATGATTGCAGCGAAGTCTGCAGTTGCTGTTGCTGAGATTGGACATACGATAAGTTCTGCTGTTTCATCCTGTGGCATAACTGTTTCAGGGAATACAGCACATGTTACCTTATGATATACGCCGCCGTTATCAGCCTGCATCTTTAAGAAGAAATCAAGTTCCCACTTGGCTTCGTCAAGGATATCCGGCACACCGTTACCGCTTTCAGGAATGCCAAGAGAATCTGAATCTGTACCAAGTCCTTCTTCATATGTTAAGAAGAGGTCAGCAATTGTCTTTGTACCAGGAACCACGTATCTTCCGTAGTCACCGGCATCATGCCAGCCGCCTGATACATCAATCTTCTTGTCTGTTCCGTAGATTGTGGCTTCGTCCATATGACACTCAGGATGTGCAAAATCCCCGGCCATATCACTTGTTAATTCCATACCACATCTCTGAAGGTAAAGCATATGAACTGTGCTTGCATATAAATCATCATAAATATGTTCTTTAATTTCGAAGTCGTATGAGTTACCAAAATCCTTAACACTGATATAGTAGGTACCAGGTGTCTTGAAGTCTGAGAAGTCACCTGATGTGCAGGCAGAATCACCTGACTTGGAATTGATGAATTCCTCTTTAAGTGTACCTGTATAAACTACTTCATCGGTAGCAGCATCATGAATTTCGAATATATTATTATCTCTGTTGAAACGGCAGATAACTGTCTTCTGATCATCAGGATTATAACCTATCTGATTAACCTTAACATTAAGCGGTGTAGGAAGTGGCTCAAGTGCCATGGCATTGGATGCATCAGTAATGGTCATTGTGAAATTATCAATATAAACCTTACATGGAGTAGTAGCATCCAAATCACCCTGTGAACCTAAGTTAAAGCAAAGACGAGGAGCCGGATCGGAATCTTCTTCCATAGTGAAGTTGGCAACGATGTGCTTAACATCAGGACCGATAGGAACTGCATCCTCTTCATAATATGGATGGTAGTCGCCGCCATTAATCTGGTAACGCCACTGCATAACTCTGTCTATATCGCAGTGTATATCAAAGGATGCTTCATAAACGCAACCCTTGTTCATTGAGAAACCGTCTCTGTAAACCTGACATGAATAATCAAGCATACCAGGCTTGGCGATATCTACGCAAAGTTCACCATTCTCAACATATGTTTCAAAAGACCCGCCGTTTGAATATGTATACCATTCACCGGTTGAACCGTCTTCAAAATCATCGCCAATAACAATGGCGCCATCTTCAAGACCGTTACCGAAGCCTTCGATAGTTCCGTCGCCAATACCACCTTCGTCAGTGGTTTCGGTTTCTTCAGTTGATTCCGTGGTTTCAACCACTTCTTCTGTAACTTCTGTTTCGGTATTTTCACCGGAATTACCATTACATGAAGCAAGAGATAAAACCATCACACCAGCTAAAAGAAGTGATAAGATTTTCTTGTAATTCATTTTGCCTCCCTCGAACTAATGTTCTTTACATTATTTGAAAAAAATGCTAAAATTATCATATATTATATCATACTATGAATATTGCAAAATTTGTACTTTTTTTATAAAAATATAGCCTATTTTTAGAAGGGAAATTTGATATGAAGATTATACATACAGCAGACCTTCATCTGGATTCCAAGCTGGACGCTAATTTTGCCGATGAGCCGGAGAGAAAGAAGCAAAGAAGAGAAGAAACTCTGGTTGCTTTTACAAGGCTTGCAGATTATGCTGCCCAGAATGATGTTAAGGTTGTAATAATTGCAGGGGATATGTTTGATACCAACAGTGTAATCAACAGAGTTGTTAATACTGTTTTAAATACAATAAGGAAGTATCCGGATATTGATTTTTTGTACCTTAGGGGTAATCATGACGAGAAGAGTATTTTCGTGGATGCAGCCACAAAGCCTGAGAATCTGAAACTCTTTAATAAGGACGAGTGGACAGAATATAAGTATGACAATATTTCAATCTGGGGCACTGAGTCACTTGCCAACATGGAGAAATATGCTTCCTTTGTACCGGACAGAAGCAGATTTAATATAGTAACATTACATGGACAGACTGGTTTACATAAGAAAAACAATGACAAGTCAGATGTTATTGCACTTAATTCATTTAAAAGTCTGGGACTTGATTATATTGCCCTTGGTCATATTCATTCATTTATCAAGGAAAAACTGGATGACAGATGTGATTACTGCTATTCAGGATGCTTAGAGGGCAGGGGTTTTGACGAATGCGGTGTTAAGGGATTCTGTCTTTTGGATATTAATGGAGATAAGTATACCCATGAGTTTATTCCTTTTGCAAAAAGAGAATTCCATTATGTGGAGGTTGACATAACTAATACAATTTATCAGGATGATATTGCAGATTTAATCAGGGAAAAAATCAAATATATACCTGCTAAGGATATGATTCTGGTAGATTTAGTTGGATATCATACTGTGGAAACAGAGATTAATATTCCATTTTTTACGGAGCTTTTAGGAGGCAGTTATTTTCTCTTTAAGATTAAATGTCACAGTAAGCCGTTAATCAATGTGGACGATTATAAGGGCAATATTTCGCTAAAGGGCGAATTTTTGGACCTGGTAGAAGGAAGCGACTTAAGTGATGAGGATAAGAAAAAGGTTATGCTCCTTGGAATACAGGCTTTATCAGGGGTAAAAGTGGGGGAACTTAGCATATGATTATAAATAGTATTTATATAGAGAATTATGGCGGCCTTCGTAATTTCAAAATGGATTTTTCTGATGGCCTTAATGTAATAAATGAACATAACGGATATGGAAAGTCTACAATAAACTCTTTTATTAAGGCCATGTTTTACGGGCTTCCAAATTCCACAAAAAGGGATATTGATCTTAATGAATATAACCATTATGCGCCACTTGAGGGAGGTGTCTTCGGTGGCAGTCTTATATTCACAACAGATGATAAGACATATCGAATTGAAAGAATTTTTGATAAGACAAAAAGCGAAAAAGCTAAGAAGGATGGAGGAAATATCACAGGCACATTTAAGCTTTATGATAATAAAACCAATATGCCATCTGATGATTATTCCACAAATATAGGCTTTGAACTTTTTGGAGTGGATGAAAGTACTTATGTTACAACTGTTTATGCAGGTCAGGGCAAGGTTAATTCGCCACTTGGAAATACTCTTTTAAATAAACTTAAGAATGCAGCAAATGAAGATGAAAACAGTGAAGATGAGTATACCAGTGCCTGCGCCGTACTTGATGCAAAAAGAGGTGAATATCATAAACAGAGCGGAGCAGGTCTTATGGATGATATTCAAAGAACGATTGATGATAATAATTTATTCATCTCAAATTCTGTTGAATATAAGGCTAAGGTTATTCAAAGACAGAAAGAAATAGAAGCTTTAAGTGAACAGGTTAAAAAGAATGATGAAATGAGAAAAGCCTATAATGAAGAGATTAAGAAGGCTGAGAAGAACTCTGTCAATAAGGCCAACAAAGAGAAGAAAGATAATCTTGATAAGAAATATGCCGATATCCAGAAAGAATTAAATACTCTTGATGATTATTTCAGTAACGGTATACCGGAAGATGAAGAACTGGATCAGATCCTGGAGAAGATTGCCAATTTGGATGGGCTTAGGAAAGCGGAGTTTAAGGCCGGGGATTTTGAGTCTGATTATAAGGAATTATGTGATCAGATGGAGAAGAATAATATCACAAGGGAAAGCATTGACGCCTGCAGGGATAAGATAAAGGAGATAAAAGAAGAAGAGAAGATAATTGATTCACTTGAGATGGATGTAAAGGAAGAAAGTGATAAATTATATGAAATTGATAAGCCTAATACCACCATGCTTCTTGTACTTGGAGTGATACTTATTATTGCAGGATTAGTGGCAGCAGGTGTGATTTATGTGCTTACAGGTAATGTCATATATGCTTTGCTCGGACTTATTATTTCATTAACAAGTATTATTTTCTTTATTTTAATAGGTGGAAAGAATAAGGAATATGAGAGAGAAAAAGCAAGGCAGCAGGCAAGGGTTGAAGAAAAGGAAAAGAAGTTAAATGATAAGAAAATTGAATGCGAAGGCAAGAGACAGTCGCTTAATTTGTTCCTTGGAAAATTCCTTAAAATAAATAATGATATTGAGAGCCTTCTTCTTAATATGGAAGTTGTATTAAATGAGAAGGATAAATATAACGACAGACTTAAGAAAATAGAAGAAGATAAGGCTGAGAATGGGGCTAAGGCCGATGCGCTTGAAAAAGAGATTATTTCAGGTATTCAAAAGTATGAGCCTTATACAAGAGAAGGCAATAATTATAAGGAAATAATTAAACTTATAAGGGATAAAAGTAATAAAATTAAGATGCTTAATAAGAGTCTTGAAGATGTTCAAAATGACTTGAAACTGATTCCTGAATCTGATTATGTGATTGAAGAAGGAGTTCGCTCCATTGAGGAACTTCAGAAACTTGATGGTGAGATTCATGATGAAACAATCAGCGTGATGAATCAGATTAATATTTATAAAAATGATATTGAAGAATATAATGATATATTATCTGAGGCTGAAAGAAAAGCAGAAGAAAATGAGGATCTTAAGGCAGAACTTAAGGAAGCAAAGAATACATTTAACTTAATTAAGAAAACCATGGATTTACTTAAAAAAGCAAAAGAGAATTTCAGCTCGAGATATATCAATGAAATCAATGCTAATATGACCAAATACATTGATATGATTGATGATAATGAAGGTCGCAAATTCGTGGTGGATGCCAATTTTAACATACGTGATTGTTCAGGAGCTATCAGCAGGGATTTTAAGTATTCAAGTGTTGGTATAAGGGAACTTGTTATGGTGTCTTTAAGATTTGCACTTATTGACACTTTGTTTAAGGAAGAATATCCTACTATAGTGTGGGATGATCCTTTTGTAAATCTTGATGATGATAATTTACAAAGAGGAATGAATCTGCTTAAACGTATTTCAGAAAGTAAACAGATTATATATTTTACATGTTCTAAGTCGAGAGCGTAAAGGAGGATAACTTGGACCAGGGGACGATTATCAGAATAATCATTCTTATTATTTTAATTTTACTGTCAGCATTTTTCTCATCTGCAGAAACTGTTTTTATGGCAGTAAACGAAGTGAAGATAAAGAGTCTGTGTGATGAGGGTAATAAAAGGGCTCTTCTTATACAGAAGATATTATCCAATTATTCCAAGCTGATAAGTGGAATACTTGTGGGTAATAATATTGTTAATATTTCAGCGTCAGCGCTTACCACAACAATTGCGGCATCAACCGGTTATTCAATGGCAGTAAGTATTGCGACGGGTGTGCTTACCTTTGTGATTCTGATTTTTGGTGAAATTGTTCCTAAGACAATAGCCAAGGTTAATGCAGATAAACTGGTATTTATTTATGCGCCTTTTATTCAGTTTGTGCTGATTGTTCTGACCCCTGTCATATGGATAGTAGATACTTTTGCCAAAGTAATTCTTTGGATATTAAGAATTGATACTGATAAGAGTACGCCGATGACAGAGAGTGAACTCAGGACAATAGTTGATACCAGTCATGAAGATGGCGTTATAGAAGATAAAGAAAGAGAAATGATTGTTAATGTGGTGGATTTTGGTGATGCCATGGTTAAGGATATCATGATTCCACGTATTGATATGGAATGTGTTTCAGATGATGCCACATTTAATGAGATTAAGGAAGCATTTGAGAACAGCAAGTTTACAAGATTTCCGGTATATCACGAATCAACTGATAATATTATTGGTGTAATCAATATTAAGGATATGGTTTTCCTTAAGGAAGAAGATTTTAAGATCAGCAGTATTTTACGAGAAGTTTATTTTACGTACGAGCATAAGAAGACTTCTGATCTTATGATGGAACTTCGCGGTTCATCACTTAATATTGCAATGGTTTTAAATGAGTACGGTCTTACGGAAGGTATGGTTACCATGGAAGACTTACTTGAAGAAATCGTTGGCGAAATAAGAGATGAATATGATGAGGATGAAAGAGATTTAATTCACAAGATTGATGAGAATAAATATATCGTTCAGGGCAGTATGAAACTTGATGATATTAATAACGCAATCGGAACTGAGTTTGAAAGCGAGGAATATGACTCAATCGGCGGTCTAATTATTGAGAAACTCGATACTCTTCCACAGGTAAGAGAGAAGGTTATTCTTGATGATGGAACAATGCTCATTGTTAAGAAAGTAAAAGATAACAGAATAGAAGAAGTAGTTGTTAATAAAAAGGCTGCTGTTGGTTGACTTTTTGGCAATTAGTTTCTAAAATATAACATATATTGTGTGTGTTTTAAGGGTAGATTTTTTTGAAGAGGAATGCATATGTTAAATTGTGATATTGAGAGAATAAGCAGAATTGCTGATGCTATTAAAAAATCAAAAAATGTCGTATGTATTACCGGTAATGAATCAGTTGTTGAGTGCGGTAAGATGAATGTCTGGGATGACACAAACATCTTCAGAGTTGAGAAGACATATGGTAAAGCTCCGGAGGAGATTTTGTCAGCCGGTGAGTTCTCAACAAGAAAAGAACGATTCTATAATTTTTTCAAGAAAGAGGTTTTGGGAGACCTTCCTAAACCTGGTATTACATATGAAGTAATCAAGAATATGAAAGATGCTGGATATCTTAGTTCAGTTATCGCCTTTAGTATATTCGGATTAGAGAAAATGGCAGGGGTAGAAGATGTTATTGAACTTAGTGGTTCAGTATATGACTATTACTGCTGCAATTGTCGTAAGGACTATGACCTTGATTACATCAAGTCTTTCAAGGGTGCAGTTCCACTTTGCGATGAATGTGATTCAGCAATCAGACCAAGTATCAGATTATTTGGTGAGAGAATACAGAATGACCTTAATACCCAGGCTGCAATTGCCTGTCAGAAGGCAGACATTGTGCTTGTACTTGGCGTGGATCTTTATGGTTCAAAGATTCAGTACTGTACCAGCCATTACCTGGGACATAATCTGATTTTGGTAACAGAGAATGAGCATTTCGGTGATAAGTATGCAGACGAGGTTATTTATACCAAGTCTCAGGATTTCATGAGATGTTTATGGCAACATTTGAGTAGAGATTAAATATGAATGATAAATTTTTTGATCTGCCTAAGGAAAAGCAGGATAAGATAATTAATGGAGCGGTGAAGATTTTCGCCATTAACGGATATAAAAAAGCCAGTACGGATGATATGGTCAGGGATACTGGAGTAAGTAAGGGCCTTTGGTTTCACTACTTTGAGAACAAACTTGGTTTATATACCTTTGTATCAGATTATATTATCAGATTCTACTGCATGGAATTATCATCCATGATGCCGGAAGGCGGAGATTATTTTAAGAAAATATATGAGATAGAAAGAATAAAGGTAGAGGTTTCAAAGTTCTACGAATATGCTCCAATGCTCTTAACTACGCTGGTCAACGAACGTGATGAGGAAGCAATGAATGCAGTTAAGGGATATGTAAGAACTTATCTTGAAGCCATTGCCGCACCTTTTGAGAATCTCCCGGACGAATTCAGTCCGGATATTAATACGGACATCCTTGATATGACCATAAATTATACAACCTATGGTCTTATGAAAGAAGCTTACCTGACTGGTAAGTTCGCCAGATCAGAATATCTTGGAAGCCTGCAGGCTTACCTGGATATGATGAGAAAAATTGCATATTAATATACTACAGCAGGTTAAGGCCTGCTGTTTTATTTTATGTCCTGTTAACGCCTTCTGGCAATAGATTCAGAAAGTTCTGTAAATAGTGGCAAAACCTGCCATTTTTTCCTTGATTTACCATAAATAGTGTGATACAATATCCATTGTCTGCGAACAATTGTCCGCTGGCGGAAAACAGACGGACTTGTTTTTAAGGGGATTATATGAGTAAAGAACATACTTATTATGTTGTAAAAAGGGATGCTTTGCCGGAGGTTCTTCTGAAGGTTGTTGAGTGTAAGAATCTGATAGAATCGGGCAAATGCAAAACCGTTGGTGAAGCAACGGAAATGATGGGAATCAGTAGAAGTTCCTTCTATAAATATAAAGATGACATTGTTCCATTCCACGACAGTTCCGAAGGCAAGACAGTTACCTTCACATGTGAAATGGAAGATGAGCCGGGAATTCTTAGCGTTATGCTTAAAGTAATAGCATCCTACGGCGCTAACATCCTGACAATTCATCAGAGTATTCCTATTAATAATATGGCTTCTCTTTCATTTAGCTTACAGATACTGCCATCAACCGGTGATGTATCGGATATGATCGAGGAGATGGAAAAACTAAAAGGTGTGAGAAATGTAAAGATTCTTGCTAAAGAATAAGAAAAAGCGGGAGGATTGATAGATGATTAATATAGCAGTTATGGGATATGGTACAGTTGGTGCCGGAGTTGTTGAAGTAATTCAGCATAACCAGAAAGAGGTTAGCACCAAGGCAGGTGATGCCATCAATGTTAAATATATCCTTGATATCAGAAAGTTTCCTGGTGATCCTAATGAGAGCCTTATCACTGATGATTATGAAAAGATAATTAATGATCCTGAAATCAAAATCATCTGCGAGACCATGGGTGGATTAAAGCCAGCCTATGATTTTACAAAAAGAGCTCTGGAAAAAGGCATCAGCGTATGTACTTCAAATAAAGAAATGGTTGCAGCATATGGCGCTGAATTAATTGACATTGCCAAAAATAATAATTGTAACTATCTTTTCGAGGCCAGTGTAGGTGGCGGTATTCCAATTATCAGGGCTCTGAATTCTTCATTAACACCAGAGAGAATTCATGGCATTGCAGGTATTCTTAACGGTACCACCAACTATATGCTTACAAAGATGGATGAAGAGGGCGAGTCATATGATGACGTGCTTGCTACAGCTCAGAAGTTAGGTTATGCAGAGCGTAATCCTGAGGCAGATGTTGAAGGATATGATGCATGCCGTAAGATCGCAATCCTTTCATCACTTGTATATGGAAAGACAGTTAAGTTTGATGAGATTCATACTGAGGGTATTACAAAGATAAGCACGGCGGATTTTGCCTACGCTAAGGAAATGGGAAGAAGTATTAAGCTTCTTGGCGTAAGTATGGATATCGAAGGCAAGTGTTTTGCAATGGTTGCTCCATTTTTGGTTGATAAAGAAGATCCGCTTTACTGTGTAAGAGACGTATTCAACGCAGTTTGTGTTGATGGCAACATGCTTGGCAAGACAATGTACTATGGCAAGGGCGCCGGCAGAAAGCCAACCGCAAGCGCAGTGGTCAGCGATGTTATTGATGCAGCAAAGCATCTTGGCAAATTCATTTTCTGCTTCTGGGAAGATGAGAAAGTTGAACTTGTTCCAAAGGATAATATTTCATGGAAATACTTCATAAGGGTTAAAGGCGTTGACAAGGAAACAGAAATCAAGAGAATGTTCGAGAATTCATCCGTGGTTACAACCACCAAATGTCCTGACGAGTTTGGTCTTATCACAGACAGAATGAAGGAAAGAGATTTCCTTATGAAGATTAAGGACATTCCGGAAGTTATTTCATATATTCGTATATATGAATAAAAATATAGGGTTCCGGACACGCGTCCGGACAAATCTATATGTATAAGGGTTTACTAACAACAAAATTATTCAGGAGGAAAATATGTTAGTAGTTAAGAAATTCGGCGGTACTTCCGTTGCTAACAAAGAGAGAATCTACAACGTGGCAAGAAGATGTATCGAAGAATACAAACAGGGAAATGATGTAGTTGTTGTTTTATCTGCTATGGGTAAAATGACCGACGAGCTTATTGAGGAAGCAATGGATATTAATCCAAATCCTTCAAGACGTGAGATGGATATGCTTTTCACAATTGGTGAGCAGAAGTCAGTTGCACTTATGGCTATGGCCATGGATAACCTTGGCGTACCAGCAATTTCGCTTAATGCTTTTCAGGTTGCAATGCATACAACATCAGCTTACAGCAATGCAAGACTTAAAAGAATTGATACCGAGAGAATTCGTCATGAGTTAGAGAGCAAGAAGATTGTTATCGTAACAGGATTCCAGGGCGTCAATAAATATGATGACTATACAACACTTGGAAGAGGTGGTTCAGATACCACTGCAGTTGCACTTGCAGCTGCTCTTCATGCAGATAAATGTGAGATTTATACAGACGTTGACGGCGTATATACAGCAGACCCTCGTATTGTTAAGAAGGCACGTAAAATGTCCGAGATCACATACGATGAAATGCTTGATCTTGCAACATTAGGTGCAGGCGTACTGCATAACCGTTCAGTTGAAATGGCCAAGAAATACGGCGTACAGTTAGTTGTTCGTTCATCACTTACCAATGAGGAAGGAACAGTTGTTAAGGAGGATACAAAGGTGGAGAAATTACTTGTTAGTGGAGTAGCAGTAGATAAAAGTGCAGAAAGAATATCAGTTATTGGTCTTGATGATAAGCCGGGTACAGCATTCAGATTATTTGATGCTCTTGCAAATGCAAATGTAAATGTCGATATGATTCTTCAGTCAGTTGGACGTGAAAATAAAAAGGATATCTCATTCACAGTTGATGGTAACTATGGTGATGATGCTCTTAAGGTTATTGAAGAGAACAAGGCAAGACTTGGTTATGAAAATGTTGAAATCGAGAAGAACGTATCTAAGGTTTCAATCGTTGGTGCAGGTATGATGTCAAACCCAGGTGTTGCAGCTAAGATGTTCGAGTGCCTTTACAACGAGAGAATCAACATCAAGATGATTTCTACATCAGAAATCAGAGTAACAGTTCTTATTGATGAGAAAGAATCAGAGAAGGCAGCAAATGCTATCCATGATATATTTGGATTGGATGAGTAATTGTTAAACTTATAAATTTAAATAAGATAATAAGGCCCGGTTGCATTGAAGCAATCGGGCTTTTAATATATAATTATTCTCAAAAGGAGATATTTATTATGGGTAAAATTGTTATAATGGATCATCCGCTTGTTCAGCATAAAATTGGAATAATCAGAAGAAAAGAAACAGGGACCAAGGACTTCAGGGACAATATAAGCGAGATAGCGATGCTTATGTGCTATGAGGCAACCAGAGATTTGGAACTTGATGATGTGGAGATTGAAACTCCTATATGCAAGACCAAAGTGAAGGCACTTAAGGGAAAGAAAATGGCTGTTATTCCAATATTAAGAGCCGGTCTTGGAATGGTGGATGGAATACTTACCATGATACCGACAGCTAAAGTTGGACATATAGGTCTTCAGAGAAATGAAGAAACCCATGAGCCTGAAGAGTATTACTGTAAGCTTCCGGAGGATATAGAGGAAAGAGAAGTATTTGTGGTTGACCCTATGCTGGCAACCGGTGGATCATCATCTGCAGCCATCAAAATGCTTAAGGACAAAGGATGCAGGAAGATACATTTCTTATGCATTATTGCAGCGCCGGAAGGACTTGAGAGAATCAGTAAAGACCACCCTGATATAGATATTTATGTTGGTGCTTTAGATGAAAAACTAAATGAGAATAAATATATTGTTCCAGGTCTTGGAGATGCAGGAGACAGAATATTTGGAACGAAATAAAATCATAACCAACGGCTTAGCTGGTGATTGTGATTATTTTAATCGTAAACTATCAATCTTGCGCCAGTAATCTTTTTTGAAAATATGAGGGCTGCCAAAGAATTCTTTTTCTGAATTAGAAAAAATACCAAGTTCAATTTTAGAGTAGATGTGTTCAAGTGTGCATATCAAGTCGGCGACTTGAAAGAGTCTGTAGTCAATAGGGTTCACTTTCCGTACCTCTACATTTGTAAACTTTGTGTTAAAGATTACATTTATGATTCTTTTTAGTGTTTTTTGTCCATTATCATAATATATGATTATTTTATCGAATGATTGAAAATAGTCTTCATGTTTGGATAATTCAGATATTATAGCCTTAGTAAGCTTAATTTCGAGTTCGTCGGGATTGTTACATTCGTGTTTTTTTACTTTCGCAGAAATGAATTTAATGGGAATCATCCTGGTAAATCGAAATAGAAGATTAAATAATTTTTTTCGGTTATCCATTTGAAGATTAATATAATCGGATTCTCTTCGAATTAATGGACCTGTGTGTAGCGCATGATTAGAATAGCCTTGGTTATATAAATATGAATCTAAACCATCTATTTGTTTTTTTATTTCGTTTGATTGTTCGTGAAGCACGATTGAAACTATATAATAAGGCGAGTGGTAATCATATACGCCAAAATCACCTGCTTCATCAATGAAACAACTTAATATTCTTTTCGTCAAAGGTGTTCTCCCTGAAAAACATGATAACTAGAAAAAAGAGGCGCGGGATCCCCACGCCAAGTCGGTGGACCAGGACCTTTCGGTCAGCCCAAATCGGAAATCCGATTGTTAGTTAATGATAAATCATTTTTTATGAATTGTCAAATTTATCTAAATTATTATCTTTTAACATCCCCTCTTGAATCAGCAATCTGATATCCTGCGCTTTTTACTCTGACTTCAAGGCAGTTGCGGCAGGCTGCGGATTCGTCCCCTAAGCAAATCTTGTTGTCGTAGAGTGTGTAGAGTTTACGCACGCTGACAGGAGAGAGGTTAGGCATTATGACATTGGCGCCTGCTTTGAGGCCCTGTTCGCGGCCTGTAGGGTTGATGGTGCCAAGGGCTGTAGTGGCAGGTATTAAGGCATAAGGGAAGAGAAGACGAAGCATTGCAATTAATCTTAATGTTAACTTGTAACTTCCGTTTTCCATATCTGCAAAAGGTGTATCTGCATGCCTTAAATACGGGCCGATGCCTATCATATCAGGCATTAAATCCTGCATAAATCTTATGTCTTCAATTATGTTATCAGTAGTCTGATAAGGTGAACCTACCATAAAACCTGTACCAATCTGGTAGCCGATTTTTTTAAGGTTATATAAACATTCTTTCCTGTTTTTTAATGACAGTTCAGCCGGATGAAGGCGCGCATAATGCTCTTCATTGGCTGTTTCGTGACGAAGAAGATATCTGTTTGCCCCTGCGTCAAAATACGCCTTATATGAGTCATATGAACGCTCACCGATGGAAAGAGTAATGGCGCAGTCCGGGTATTTGGCACGTATTGTGCGAATAATATCGCACATATCTTCATCCTTATAGGACATATCCTCACCGCCCTGAAGTACGAAGGTACGGTAACCAAGAGCGCGACCTTCTTCGCAGCAAAGCATAATTTCCTCTTTGGTTAAGCGGTATCTGTCCACATTTTTGTTATCGCGTCTGATACCACAATAGTAGCAGTTATTACGGCAGTAGTTGGTAAACTCGATTAAACCACGAAGATATACATCCGTGCCGTAGTGCTCCTTGCGGACTTTGTCAGCAATCTCAAAAAGATAATCATCGGAAGAATCATCCTCAATAAGAAAACGTAATTCTTCATCGCTCAAATTCTTATCATTATGTAATTTATCAATCAAAAAATTCTTATCCATAATTCCCTCATTTCAAACAATGTAATTATATAATAAGTTTTTGTTTGTAACAACAATAAGTATGTTATAATATTGAGAGTGCGTAAAAAGGAGATTAATAGTGAAGTTCTTATTAACTAATGATGATGGAATAAATGCAGACGGTCTTGTTCGTCTTGCAAGAATTGCTAAAAAATATGGTGATGTATGGGTTGTGGCGCCTGATTCACAAAGAAGCGGTGTATCACACAGCGTTACAATAAGGCATGAATTTCATGTATGGAAAGTTGATTTTCCGGTAGAAGGCGTGGAGGCTTATGCCTGCAATGCACAGCCTACAGACTGCGTAAGAGTAGGCGTGCTTAACATAGTTCCGGGTAAGCCTGATTTTCTGTTATCGGGAATTAATAACGGATATAATGTAGGCTCTGACATACAGTATTCGGCGACATGCGGCGCTGCTTTGGAAGGGGCTTTTCAGGGTATACAGTCCATTGCTTTTTCAGAAGGCAATGAAATGATGCATGAAGTTACTGATAAGTATATTGAGGATATTCTTGTTGATGTCATGAAGAAACCGCTTAGCAAAAGACAGATCTGGAATATCAACTTCCCGAACTGTCCGCTTAGTGAATGCAAAGGTATTCTTGAAAATGTGGTTGTATCTACGGATGAGTTTTACAAAGATGGCTATACCCAGGAAGAATATGCAGATGGTAAAATAGAATTCATGGTAGATGGAAAGCGTAACTGGAGTGCATCAAAAGGCACTGATCTTTATGGAGTAATTCATGATCAGGTTACAGTTGGAATAGTAAATAATATTTCTTAAGGAGCAAAAATGGACAGAGAAAAAGTTATAGTCAGAACCAGTGTGATAGGCATTGTGACGAATATTTTGCTGGTGATTTTTAAAGCGGGAGTGGGAATCCTTTCCAACTCTATTGCAGTTGTGCTTGATGCAGTTAATAATCTTTCGGATGCAATATCTTCAATTGTTACCATCATCGGTACCAAACTAGCCAATAAGAAGCCTACAAGGAAGCATCCTTTGGGAGTTGGAAGAATAGAATATATCACAGCTTTGGTGGTGGCAGCGCTCGTTATATACGCAGGAATTACCTCAGGCGTTGAGTCAATCAAGAAGATTTTTTCACCTGAAAAGCCTGAGTACAGCGTGGTTTCGCTAGTCATCATTGCGGTTGCCGTAGTTGTTAAATTCATCCTTGGAAACTATGTTAAAGGACAGGGCAAAAAGGTTAATTCCGGGGCTTTGGAAGCATCCGGCAAGGACGCACTTTTTGACAGTATTTTGTCATTGTCAGTACTTGTTTCAGCCGGCATTTCATTTTTTACGGGGTTATCTTTGGAAGCTTACGTGGGTATTTTGATAGCGTGCTTTATTGTTAAGGCAGGTATCGAAATGCTGCTCGAGACTCTTGATGAAATCTTAGGTAGAAGAGCCGACACCGAGCTTACTCTTAAAATCAAAAAACTGGTTCGCGAAATGCCTAATGTAAGAGGAGCGTACGACTTATTTTTATATAATTACGGACCGGAGAGGGACTATGGCTCGATTCATGTCGAAGTGCCGGATACCATGAGCATAGCTGAGATGGATGTGCTTACAAGGCAGATAGAGAAGAAGGTTCACGCGGAAACCGGAATCATTATGACGGCGGTTGGCGTATATTCATATAATACGGGGAATGACGAGGCGGCTCAGATGAGAGATAATCTTATGAGAGAGATTCTTAAGAATGACTGGGCTATTCAGATGCATGGATTTTACATTGATACTGAGACGAAGAGTGCAAGATTTGACCTGGTTATAAGCTTTGATATCGACTTTGGCGAAGGCTTGAAAATTGCCTATGAAACCGCGAAAAAGTTATATCCGGATTACGAATTTGAGATTTCGCCGGATATAGATATTACGGATTAATCATCGCCCTTTAATTTCAATTCTGTCAAGTATACCCTGAACGCTTACATTCTGGTGGGTTAAGTACATACGGGCCACATCATTTATGAAAGTGATGTCGGCCTTTGTTTTTTTGTGGATTTTATCGATGGAATATCCTTTGTCTATGTATTTCATAATTTTGGAGACGAGTTTACATAAGTCATCACTTGTGGATTCTTGCAGGTTGGTTCCGGCTGTGGACACTTGACTTATGTTAACCTCTCGCAAAATCGCCGCCTTCGCATGTCCATAATAAACTACTGCAGGATTAAGAGAGAGCAGCATATCCCAGGATTTGCCTATTTCTGTGCCTTTATGAAGTTCAAGTTCGTACAGCGGATTTAAGTCGCCCACAAAGAGATATTCCCCATTGACTAAGAGAGACAAACTGTCGTCACTGTGGCCTGGTGTATGGAAAATCTGAGATTTGATACCTAGTTTACATAAAATTTCAGCCATGGATTCAGCTGATGCACATACAACCTTGTTTTCATCGACAGGCTTAAACTCAGTATGAGGATCTCGCATTATTACATCATCATAACCCTGCACGAAATCCTTCTGGAAATCAGCAATCATGATCTTAGGTCCAAGCTCAGCAATTAACTCAGCAATTCCCATATGATCAGGGTGAAAGTGGGAGATAAGGATATAATTAATATTTTGGGCCTTAAGGCCCTTCTCTCCAAGTTCACGCAAGAAACTACCAAAGGTTCCTGCAAGGCCCGTATCGAACAGAATACAGCCTTTATCCCCCTGTATTATATATGTATTTGTGGATGAATATTTAAGTTCAATAATGCTCATAACAGTATTGTAGCAGAGATTTATACTTTTTTGCAAAAAACATTTGACAAATGCAATCCATTATAGTATTATATCTATTGTCGCTGAGCGATAAAATATATGCGATAGTGGCGTAGTTGGTAACGCGCGACCTTGCCAAGGTCGAGACCGCGGGTTCGAGCCCCGTCTATCGCTCTTATATGAAACCTGTAAGTGAAAACTTGCAGGTTTTTTTGTTGTAAAAAAGGAATACTAATTGTCATTCAGTATATGATTAGAGGGCCGTTTTGGCAGTTGTTTAGTTTGCTTAAAAAGGAGATATTGGATGGCAGTATATGTAATGTCTGATTTACATGGAAACTATGATGGGTTTATGTCTGTTCTTAAAAAGATTAATCTCACATTTGATGATTATCTTTTTATTAATGGAGATGTAGTTGACAGAGAGGTTGATGGCATCAAAATACTTCAGTATATGATGATGCAGCCTAACATCTATCCGATAATGGGTAATCATGAATATGCTTTAATGAAGGTGCTTGATTTTGTTTCTCAGGAACTAACCAAAGAGTCACTTAAAACTGCTAGTGTAGAAGATATGCAGAATGTTTTCGAATATCAAAATATTGGTGGACAAGTTACACTGAATGCATTTCACAGGCTAACAAGAGAAGAGCAGCAGGATATAATGGAATATTTAAAAGAGTTTACCCCGTATGAGGAAATCTCTGTAAACGGCAAAGACTTCGTTATTGTTCATGCCGGGCTGGCGAATTTTACAAAAGAGAGAAAACTTGATGATTATCAGCTTTTTGAATTGTTATTCGAGGCTCCTGATTACGAGACAGTTTATTATGAAGACAAATACCTTGTAACAGGGCATGTTCCAACCAGAGCAATAGAGGGCGCAAAACCTGATGAGATTTATTTTGCCAACAATCATATAGCTATTGATTGCGGATCCGGATTTGGTGGCAGGGTTGGATGTGTAAGGTTAGATGATTTTAAATGTTTTTATTCGAAGTAAAAAAGTGTTAGAATATCTAATATAATGATTAAATCCAAAGGAGAAAACAATGATTCTAAGAAACTACAATAAAGAGGACGGAGATTTAATATGCAGCTGGATTCAGGATGAAGCTGAGCTGTACAGATGGTCCGCCGACAGGTTTAATAAATATCCGTTAACAGGGGATGATATTAATGAGAGTTATATTCCGCAGATTGCATCCGGCAAGTTTTTCGCGCTGATGGCTGAGGATGATGGGAAAACGGTCGGGCATTTTATCATAAGGTATCCGAAAGAAGATGATGATACTTCCGTAAGATTTGGATTTATTATTCTTAATCCTGAATATCGTGGTAAGGGATATGGCAAAAAGATGCTTCTTCAGGGAATAGAATATGTAAAGAATAACCTTACGGCATCAAGAGTTGATCTTGGTGTTTTTGCAAATAATGAAAAGGCAAAATACTGCTATCAGGCAGCAGGTTTTAGGGAGTATCAGAGAAGAAACTGTGAAATGCCTATCGGAACGTGGGAATGTATTGATATGGAAATTATGATTCGATAGTCAGGGTAAAAAGGAGGAATGATTATGTTTGGAATTAAGAACTCAGATGATAAGAAATTTCGTTTTTATTTTAAACAGGACGAAAAAGCAGGTATACCGCTTGCTTTTGGCAGATTATATGTAATGGTAGACAAAGAAACAGGTGTTAACTACCTTTTGATCAATGGCAGATCAGGCGATGGTGGAGCGGAATCTTTCGCAGTAACTCCGTTAATAAATGCAGACGGAAAGCCAATAGTTGATGAAGTTCGGAGCTAAAGTAAATGAATATTTATATTGATTTTGATGACTGTCTGTGTGAAACAGCCAGGGCGTTTGTTGATATCGCAGCGAGGTTATTTGAAAAGGATGTTCCATATGAGAAAGTTCGCTTTTTCAATCTTCAGGATTCATTTAAGTTGAATGACCAGGAATATGAAGAACTGATGAAAGAGGGGCATCGTCCTGAGGTTTTAATGTCATATGAGGAGACGCCGGGCGCTGCCAGGGTGATAAATAAATGGATAGACGAAGGGCACGATGTTAGCATTATCACAGGTCGTCCGTTTAGTTCATATGATGCTTCGAGAAAATGGCTTGATGAACATGGACTTGAAAGGGCCAAATTATTCTGCCTTAATAAGTATGGCAGGGATTCATTTATAAAAAACAGCGATTTTAATCTGGAACTTGAAGATTATTATAAAATGCATTTTGATTATGCAATCGAGGATTCGCCGGCGGCATTTAAGTTTTTCAGTCATTTGCCTGACTTAAAAGTATTGGTCTACAACAGACCATGGAATGAGGACTCAGAACTGCCTGGCGGTAATTATACAAGGTGCCCTGATTGGGACAGTATTAGTGAATGGGTTAAGAATGGATAGTTTGGAAAATAAGGCTAAAGAAAATGTATATTTGGAATGCGAGCAGCCCTGGGTATACTGGCTTTTGATCTTTGCAGCAGGCTGGTTTGGGGCTTATACCTTTTTCTTAAGAGGCGGCGTATTCTGTAATGCACAGACGGCTAACGTAGTGCTTTTAGGGCTTGCTTTGGGAAGTAAGGACTGGAGCAGGGCGGCATATCTTATGCTTCCCATAACGGCTTATTTTCTCGGGGCTTTTGTCTCTGAGTACTTAGGAAAAAGTGTTAAGAAATTTCACCTTCTAAGGTGGGATACGGTGCTTATAGGAATAGAAATACTGATGGTTGTTATCATGGGATTTCTTCCGGCAGAGTGGCCTGACCAGATATGTCAGATTGCCCTTAATTTTATGTGCTCGATGCAGTTTAATACCTTTAGGCAGGTTCAGGGTATTCCGGCTGCCACGACTTTTGTAACCAACCATATAAGGCAGGTGGGTTCATCTATGGCGAATTACGCAAGGCATAAGGATGAACAGTCAAAGAAGAAGATAAGGGTTCACGGATTACTTATTATATTCTTCCTTGCAGGTGCAGTTGTTGGAACCATAAGCGGAGAGCTGTTCTCGTATTATTCAATCTGGGGAACAGCAGTTGTACTCTTAATTATATTTATAAGGCTTGCAATCGCCGATCTTTCATATGAAAAGGAACTTATGTCCAAGGTTCCTCATGGGCATTGAGACTGATGCACATTGCATTTCACCGCCTTTAAATGCATCTTACCTTTTAATTTGTTGAATACAATTTTTGTTTATTATATATTCCATTCAGAAACAATAACGGAGGATGGAATATGTCAGTTTTTCTTTTAATAATTTTAATCATTATTGAAGCAGGATTTGCGACTTTTGAACTAACTCAGCAATCGTTAAAATCAAAATGGAATATCAAAAAGATGATGATAAATATCATTGAACTTGTTGTTTATCTTTTGATGATTTTCCTGCCGGGTATAGATTTGTCTTTCAGGTTCAAAGGACTATTGATTCTTTTAGGTTTAAGAATTCTTATTTCCGGAATTATATCCCTTATACAAAAGAATAATAAAGAGATTAAAAAGAAATTTATTATTATACTTAGTGCTGTATTAAGCATAATTCTAATTGCATTAAGTCTGATTCCTTCATTCATAATAACAGATTATCACGGGCTGGAATTAACGGGTGAATATGACGTGAGAGAGTGCAGTGCTATACTTACAGACTTAAGCAGAATAGAAGAATTTGAAAGTGATGGTTCTTATAGGGAAGTACCTGTACATTTCTATTATCCTGAAAATATAGAGGAAATTGAAGAAGGCACACTTCCACTTATTATATTCAGCCACGGAGCTTTTGGCTATTATCAGAGTAATACTTCAACATATATGGAACTTGCAAGTCATGGATATGTTGTGGCGAGCCTGGACCATCCTTATCACTCTTTTTTTACAAAGGATACTGAAGGTCACACCATTATTGTGGATCCGGAATTCTTTAATTCGGCTCTTACAATAGGAAACTCAGATTATGATGCCATTAGCGAAGAGGAGATATATGAAATAACATCAAAATGGATGAAACTTCGTGAAGATGATATGAACTTTGTAATTGATACTTTAATTATGACAGGTACGTCCAAAACAATTGGTGCTGAGTGGTACCTTGGCGAAACGGATGAAGATACCATATTAAATGTGCTAGAAAGCATTAATTATGATAAAATAGGTTTGATGGGACATTCACTCGGAGGCGCAACAGCAGTGACTGTCGGAAGAAGAGATGATGTTAGCGCAGTTATTGATCTTGACGGAACAATGCTGGGGGAAGAAGCAGGGGTTGAGGATGGTGTGGTTTTATTCAATGAAGAAAGCTATGATACTCCGCTACTTAGTGTTGAGTCAGAAATACATCATGAGTCACTTGGAGAGTATGAGGAAGTCGGCGCTATATATGTTAATTCATATGTAATTGACAATGCCAGCGAAGGATTCGAGGTATATTTCAAGGATACAGATCATATGAATTTTACTGACTTGCCGCTGATATCACCATTTCTTGCTTCTAATCTTGGAATTGGAGATAGAGATTCCAAAGAGTGTATTAAGTCAGTGAATGCCCTTGTTCTAAGGTTCTTTGATTGTTATTTGAAAGATGAGGGAGATTTTTCCTGTCAGGAGTGTTATTAATTACCAATGGAATTAAAAGTTAAAACGATTAGTGAGAAAGAAACTGAATATATTGAAATAGGATGTCACAAGTATGATGAGAATATTAAAGAGATAGTTAAAATAATTAAACTCCATCATGGCAGTGTGGACGGATACAGGGAAGAAGAACAGTATCAGATACCGATTTCGGATATCTATTATATTGAAGCGGTTGATGAGAGGATATTTATTTATCTTAAGAAAGAGTGTTACGAATCCAGAAGGCGTCTGTATGAGTTTGAAGACAACTTGGGAGATCGTGGATTCGTCAGAATCTCTAAATCATTAATTGTTAATATGATGAAAATAGTTTCCATTAAACCTGCATTAAATGGAAGATTTGTATGTAAACTTAAAAATGGAGAAGATGTAATTATTTCAAGAAAGTATGTATCCGGTTTGAAAGAGAAGTTACAGGAGAAAAGATAGTAATGAAAGAATATTTAAAAGAAATGTTGAATAGTTTTTTTATATCGGTAACCTTCATTAATCTGGCGATGCTTGCGCTGGGTCTTCTTTTGCAGCCTGACAGGCAGTTTGGATATGAGATATTTATATATCCTCTTATATATGGTCTGATTGGTGTTATTCCGGGGCTTATTGTAAGAACGGACAAGGAACTTAGTATACCGCAATTTGTAATAAGAAAAGTTTTTCAACTGACTCTTATTGTTGTACTAATGGTGGCTTTTATATTCGGCGGAAGTCCCGTTAATGAAAGAACAATTGCTGCAGCTATAGGCGTTTCTGTCAGTGTTATAATAATATATGTTTTAGTTAATGTTATAGGATGGTTTATGGATTTAAAAACTGCAAAGAATCTGATGAATGATCTTAAAGATTATCAAAGTCAGATTGGTGAAACAGTTGAAAAGGAACTTATGTCCAAGGTCCCACATGGGCATTGAGACAAATAAAAAAGGGTATCTCATTAGAGATACCCTTTTAATGTTGACTAAATTAAATCTTAATAATAATAACCACTGTTACTGTAATCAGATAATGATGCAGCAATAAGACCTGCAAAGCCTAATACTGCAAGAATAATTGTTACAATTGCAAGGATAATACCAAGAGCGGAGAGTATAATACCAATGATACACATTGCCTTACTCTGATGCTTGGCAAGACCAACTATACCGAGAATAACACCAATTATGCCACATGCAAAAACTATTACATAGCTGATAATTGAAAGCACTGGAAAGAATACAGTGAACATACCGCCACAGCAGCATACTACGGAAATGATACCAAGAATGAGGGATGCAATTCCAAATCCTGAACCCGGTTTGTTCTCATTGTAATTCTGAACCTGATTGTAATCGTAATTATAATTGTAATCCATAATAATCTCCTTTTACACAATTAAATAATGCGACTATTAAATAGTATCATATATGTATATAAAATAAAAGTCTAAAAAGACTAAAGTTGTCTTGTTAAAAGTGTTGTGTTATTATTTCTCATAGAAAGATTGGAGTATTATATGAAATCAGCACTTATAGCCATGAGCGGCGGCGTGGATTCATCTGTGGCAGCTTATCTTATGACGAAAAACGGATATGACTGCGTTGGATGTACCATGAGATTATATGAAAATGACATAGTAGGCATGGACCTTCTCGATACCTGCTGTTCCATAGAAAATACCAAGGATGCAAGAGCGGTATGCGAAAGAATTGGTATTCCTTATAACATTTATCATTATGAAAATGTTTTTAAGGAAGAAGTCATTGATCCTTTCATAGATTCCTATGTAAGAGGATGTACGCCGAATCCTTGTATTGACTGTAACAAGAAACTTAAGTTTCATCATCTGTTTTCCAAAATGACCGAACTTGGACTTGATTATATAGTTACAGGTCATTATGGAATAGTGGAAGAAACAGATAATGGTTTTGTTCTTAAAAAAGCAGTGGATGACAGCAAAGATCAAAGCTACGTTTTATATAATTTTACCCAGGAGCAGCTTAAACATATTAAACTTCCGCTTGGCTCAATGCATAAGACCGAGATAAGAGCCATTGCAGAAAGTCAGGGCTTTGTAAATGCCAATAAGCCTGACAGTCAGGATATATGTTTTGTTCCTGACGGAGACTATGCTTCAGTCGTTGACAGGTTTAATAAGAATTACGCCAAAGGGGATTTTGTCGATATTAAAAGCGGCAAATCCTATGGACCAAACAAGGGAATAATTCACTATACAATAGGTCAGCGTAAAGGCCTTGGCATTGCAGCAGAAAGACCTCTTTATGTGGTGAAAATTGATGCAATATCCGGCGATGTTTTCCTTGGAGATAACGAGGATTTATTTTATAAGGACATGAAGGTTAAGGAAATGAACTGGATATCCGGAGAGGTGCCTAAAGAAGATGTAAGGTGCCAGATAAAGATTCGCTATAAGGCCAAGCCACAGTGGGCGACAGTTCACAGCATCTCAGATGATAAAATAGAAGTGCAGTTTGATGAGCCGCAAAGGGCCATTACTCCGGGACAGTCGGCAGTGCTTTATGATGGAGATATAGTTCTTGGTGGCGGAATAATAGAATAAACCTATAACGGGCTAAATAATTTATGTATTATCACATCCTTTTTGGGATGTGATATTTTTTTTGTAGGGAGTTATTGAAAATGTGCGAATTATACGGATACTCAGGTAGAAGAATCAGACAACTGAATACGGATTTAAATACCTTTTTTTCTCATGCGGAGAGTAATCCGGATGGCTGGGGGATGGCGATTTTTAATCAAGGTTATTCCTATATAATCAAGGAAAAAAGAAAGGCCTCAAAGAGTCCCGTACTCTTTAACAAAATCGCCGCCGGAATATCAGCGACCACAGCCATAGCCCACATAAGGCTTGCAACCATAGGTTATGACGAATATGAGAATACTCATCCTTTCAGGGAGAAAGACATAAGTAACAGGCAGTGGGTAATGGCGCATAACGGAACGATATTCGAAGGCGGACCCATTGATAAATTTATGTATGAACAAAAGGGTAATACAGACAGCGAGAGAGTATTACTGTATCTAATTGAGAAAGTAAATAACGAAATCAGGTTTCATGGAAGAGGTTTGTCTTCAGAGGAAAGATTCAAAATAGTAAGGGATTTAGTTGAGGAACTGTCGCCTAAAAATAAACTGAATCTTCTTATATATGACGGAGAATTCTTATATGTTCACTGTAATTCCGAGAAGACTTTATATTATTCAGAGGATGAAGAAAGCGTGGTTATAGCAACGAAACCGGTTAATGATAATGAGTGGAAAGAAGTGGAATTAACAAGTCTGTGGGTCTTTGATAAGGGGAGAAGAGTATACCATTCAAGACCACATAAACAGTATTATGTTCCGGATGAAGAGAGCATAAAGACACTGTTTCTTGCATATTCTAATTTGTAATTATGAGGAAGTAATAATGAATAAGGATATAAGGGAATTAATTTACGACAAGTACATATATCCAATTGAAGGAAATAAGAAAAATCTCGTTGGTGTGGAGATTGAACTGCCGATAGTTAACCGCGCCGGACTGGCAACAGATCATAATGTATCAAAGGCAATGTTTGCTTCATTAATTGATCACTTTGGTTTAAGGCCTGTTAAGTATGATTTGGAAGGCTCATGTCATGAGGCGATTTCTCCTGTGACGGGTGATGGTCTGTCATTCGACTGTTCATATAATAATTTTGAAATTTCATTTGGTACAGAAGAAAGTCTGGTGGTTATTGAGCAAAGGTTCAGGGAATATATAACCTATGCCAATGAGCAGCTTCTTAAATATAATCACATAATTACAGGTATGGGCATTCAGCCTTATTACTATAACTGTAATAAGAATTATGTGCCTAATGGACGCTACAAGATGCTCGAAGGCTTCCTTAGAAAAGGTGGAAAGTGGGGAGATGAATGTTATTTTCATAATTATCCCGAATACGGAACCTATGCGAGCGCATCCCAGGTGCAGCTTGATGTATCAAAGGATGAGCTTATTAAAACGATTCAGGTATTTTCCAAATTAGAGCCACTTAAAAGTATAATTTTTGCCAATTCTGTGATGCTTAAAGATGAGCCGGACCTTTTGTGTGTAAGGGATATGTTATGGGAGAATTCTTCGCATGGAATCAATGCGCACAACATAGGAATGTATGAGGAAGTGCCAAACAGCATAGACGAATTTATAGAATATATTGCTTATACAAGTATTTTTTGTAATGAGAGAGATGGAGATTATTTATTCTTTCATCCGACTGTGGTGTCCGAGTATTTTAACAAAGGGTTACTTGAAGGTGAATATTATAAAGATGGTGAGTATTTAAAGAAAACCTTCGAGCCTGAGAAGAAGGACATTGAATATCTAAGGACATATAAGTTTCTTGATCTGACGAAACGTGGAACCATTGAATACAGGAGCCTTTGCACGCAGCCGCTTAAGGAAACTTTTTCAGGGATTGCGCTTCAGGTTGGTCTGATGAGCCGAATTGATGAACTTGATGAGATATTAAGTAATGACAAGGTTTTATATCACCACGGTTTTACTGCGCCGGAACTGAGACGCATGTTAAATCACGAGCAGATACCGGATTTTATTGATAAGGACGGATTAAGAGTGCTTCTTGAGAAAATCATAGACTTGTCGGAAAGTGGTCTGGTTTCGCGTGGATTTGGCGAGGAGAAATTCCTTGATAAAGTGCAGTTAAGGGCAGACACTCTTACATCTCCAGCAAGGGAGATGAAGAATCAGTTAAGAAAAGGAGTTTCGTTATCTGACATTGTGGATGAATATGCTAATCTTGCATAAGCCATCAAATTAGGGGATTGATGCTGATGCGTACATTTTCATTAACACAAGGGGAAGAATATGTTACATTATAACGACGAAAAGGTTAAGAGCCTTCTTTTAAAGGGAGAATTCGGTCTTGAGAAAGAATCTCTGAGGGTGACATCTGATGGGCATATGGCTCATTCAGAGCATCCGTTTAAGGATGATAAAAATATAGTCAGGGATTTTTGTGAAAATCAGCTTGAGATTAATACGGGAGTTTCTTACAGCCCTGAAGATGCGCTTTTGGAATTATTAAAACATGAAAACAGAGTGAAAGAAAAACTGTTATCACTTGATAATAAAGAATATTTATGGCCTTATTCCAATCCGCCATATATCATAAATGAGGATGATATTCCGGTGGCAAAATTCGAAGGCGCGTTAAGCGATAAAACCAGGTACAGAGAGTATCTTACAAAGGTTTATGGCAAATATAAGATGACTTTTTGCGGAATTCATGTTAATTACTCATTTACAAAGGAACTTATAAGGGCAGACTTCGAGGCGTCAGGTGAAAGCGATTTTTTAGATTACAAGAATAGACTTTATCTGGAACTTGGAAATAATCTTACATATTACGGATGGCTGATTACGCTGCTTCTTTCAGCATCGCCTGTTTTGGATAGTTCTTTTATAAATCTTGGCGAGATGGGATCAAGCAAGTTTCTTGGAATGGCATCGGTAAGATGCAGCGAGCTTGGATACTGGAATCATTTTGTACCGGTTTTTAATTATGACAGCGTGGAAAGCTATGTAGGAAGCATCCGCTCTATGATTGATGATGGGCTGATTTCATCACAGACTGAAGTTTATTACCCTGTAAGACTTAAATGCCTTGGTGAGAACAGTTTGGATACCCTGCTTGAAAAAGGAATAAATCATATCGAAATCAGGAACGTGGATTTAAATCCGCTCTCCAAGGAAGGTCTTGATGTAAGAGATCTTAAATTTATTCAGCTTCTTTTGATTTATGCTTTATGTGTGAATGTTCCAAAGGCTGATAAAAAGACTCAGATTAACGGAGTAATCAATTACAAAAACGCCGCCCATTTTGACACCGAAACCACCAAAATTGTGCTTTTTGATGGAAGGGTTTTAAGTCTTAAGGATGCCGGTATTGAAGTACTCTTAGATATGAAATCCTTCTTTACAAAGATAGGACTTAATCAGTCTGAGATTCTGGATTATCAGTTGGTAAAACTTGTGGACAGGGATAAAAGTTATGCTGAGATAATTAAAAAGAAATATGAGAATGAATATGTTACAAAACTTCTTGATGAGATAATGTAAAAAAAGACGATTCTTTTATGGGAATCGTCTTTTGCTTTAAGTTTGATTCTAATTAAAATTTTGATTTCGCATCTTCTAAAACTTCGATTACCTTATCGCACCATGCATCGAATTCCGGATCTTCAATCTGGCATTCAGGATGGGAAAGTACATAATCAATGGTCTGTCTTATTCCAACCTCAAAACGCATTGATGGAATGAAGAGCGGGACGGCTCTTTTGAGCTTGGTATTATCGAAGATAACTGAATTGGATTTATCTCCGATAAGTGAGCCTTCAAAATCGTAGTCGCTGACATCGCGAAGGAAGGCAGATGATACATAGTAAGGTTTGAATTCAACACCCAGTGCATCAGCAATTGCCTTATAAATCTGATTCCAGGTAAGTGTTTCATCGCAGGTAATCTGATATGCTTCGCCGATTGAATGAACGTTGCCCATAAGACCGATAAAGCCAAGGGCAAAATCAGAATTGTGCGTCATTGTCCAGAGTGATGTTCCATCGCCGTGGATGATAACAGGCTTTCCTTCAAGCATTCTCTTAACTACCTGGTAAGAGCCGTTTTTGCCGTGAACACCAAGAGGAACGCTGCGGTTGTCGTAGGTGTGGCTTGGACGGATGATGGTTATTGGATAGCCTTCTTCGCGGTACTTCTTCATTAAGAATTCCTCGCAGGCGATTTTGTCCCTGGAATACTGCCAGTAAGGATTGGCAAGAGGTGTGCCCTCAGTGATATATGGGCTTCCGAGAGGCTTCTGATATGCAGAAGCGGAAGAAATATACATATACTGTTTGGTTCTGTTCTTGAAGAGATTGTAATCTCTTTCAACCTGTTCAACATGAAATCCGATAAAATCACAGACTGTGTCAAATTTTAAATCCCCAAGTACTTTGTTTACTTCATCAAGGTTATTAATGTCGGCAACAAGTGAGTGAACATTCTGAGGAATCTCGTACTTGCGGTTACCGCGGTTTAAGAGATACAAATCCCAACCATCCATCATGGAGAGAATCTGCGTAATCGCCATACTGATGGTGCCGGTTCCACCGATGAATAATGCTTTTCTTTTCATAAGAAATACCCCCTTTAGATTAATTATATTTATAATAAATTATTGCTTTAAATATCGCAAGAGTAATAGTAAAAAGCAGGTTTACATAACTATATTCCATCGCGTAAGGACAAAATGCTCTCACAAAAGCGATCCTGTGCTGCTTGCAGCAATGAGCTTTTGGGAGAGTAGTTTTGGACGCGGCGCGGGGGCGTAGAGTGGAGTGAGGTTCGGCGCGAGAGGCGCAGAGTGGGGCACTGGGGCGGGAATTTTAGAAAATTAGCACTCACCACTTGACTTGGCTAACAAAATGGTGTAAACCTATATATGAAGGGTGAAAAATAATTTGAAAAAGGAGGATTTTCATATGGATGCTAATAGTTATACACAAAAATCAATTGAAGCAATTAAAAAATGTGAAGAGCTTTCTTACGAATACGGTAATCAGATGATTGACGAGGAACATCTTCTTCTCAGTCTTTTAAAGATTGACGACAGCCTTATACTGCAGCTGGTTGAGAAGATGGATATCGATACTGCGCATTATACTTCTTACGCTGAGGGCCTTGTAAACAAACTTGTGAAGGTTCAGGGCGGAGAAAAATATATGAGCTCTGACTTAAAGCAGGTTTTCATGGCTGCTGAGAAGGAAGCCAAAAACATGGGAGATGAATATATCTCCGTGGAGCACTTATACATAGGTCTTCTTAAACATCCTAATAAGGGTATTAAGGAAATGATGGAAGAATATGGTATAACGGTAGAGCGTTTCCTTCAGGCATTAAGGTCAGTAAGGGGCTCACAGAAGGTTACATCAGATAATCCTGAGGCAACTTACGATACGCTTGATAAGTATGGCGAAGACCTTGTTGAGAAGGCAAGAAAGCAGAAACTCGATCCGGTTATCGGCCGTGATACCGAAATAAGAAATGTTATTCAGATTCTTTCAAGAAAGACAAAGAACAATCCTGTATTAATAGGTGAACCGGGTGTTGGTAAGACAGCAGTTGTTGAAGGTCTTGCCCAGAGAATTGTCAGAGGCGATGTACCGGGCTCACTTAAGGATAAGAAGATTTTCTCGCTTGATATGGGTTCGCTGGTAGCAGGTGCCAAGTACAGAGGTGAGTTTGAGGAAAGATTAAAGGCTGTTTTAAATGATGTAAAGAACAGCAACGGTCAGATTATTCTCTTCGTGGATGAACTTCATACAATAGTAGGCGCAGGTAAGACTGACGGCGCTTTGGATGCAGGCAATATGCTTAAGCCTATGCTTGCAAGAGGCGAACTTCACTGCATCGGCGCAACAACTCTTGATGAGTACAGAGAGTATATTGAGAAAGATGCGGCGCTTGAGAGACGTTTCCAGCCTGTAATGGTTGATGAACCTACAGTTGAGGATACCATATCGATTCTTCGTGGTATTAAGGAAAGATATGAGGTATTCCACGGCGTTAAGATTCAGGACAACGCTCTGGTTAGCGCAGCAGTTCTGTCAAACCGTTATATTTCTGACAGATTTCTTCCGGATAAAGCCATCGACCTTGTTGATGAAGCATGCGCACAGATTAAGACTGAACTTGACAGTATGCCATCAGAGATGGATGAACTGAATCGTAAAATCATGCAGCTGGAAATTGAAGAGACTGCCCTTAAGAAAGAAGAAGACAGACTCAGTCAGGAAAGACTTGTAGATTTGCAGAAAGAACTTGCTGAGTTAAAAGAAGATTATAACGTTAAGAAAGCCCAGTGGGATAATGAGAAAAACAGCGTCGGAAAACTTCAGAAGTTAAGGGAAGAAATCGAAGACGTTAATAATCAGATTGAAATTGCAACCCGTGACGGTGACTGGGATAAGGCTGCTGAACTTAGTTACGGCAGACTTCCTAAGATGAAACAGGAACTGGAGGAACTTGAGAAGACCGCTGAGAATAAGGAGCGCAAACTTCTTCATGAATCAGTTGATGAAGATGAAATTGCCAAGATTATTTCAAGGTGGACAGGCATTCCTGTATCAAAACTTACTGAAGGCGAGAAAGCCAAGACTCTTCATTTGGGCGATGAACTTCATAAGAGAGTTATCGGTCAGGACGAGGGCGTTAAGCTTGTATCTGAGGCCATTATGAGATCAAGAGCCGGCATCAAAGACCCTTCAAAACCAATAGGCTCATTTCTTTTCCTTGGCCCTACAGGTGTAGGTAAAACAGAATTGGCCAAAAGCCTCGCCCAGGCATTATTCGATGACGAAAGCAATATGGTTCGTCTTGATATGAGTGAATATATGGAGAAATATTCAGTATCAAGACTTATAGGAGCACCTCCGGGATATGTAGGATACGAAGAGGGTGGTCAGTTAACTGAGGCAGTAAGACGTAAACCTTATTCGGTAGTTTTATTTGATGAAGTTGAAAAGGCACATCCTGATGTATTTAATATTCTTCTTCAGGTGCTTGATGATGGACGAATTACTGATTCACTCGGAAGAACCGTTGATTTTAAGAATACAATTCTTATAATGACATCAAATATCGGTGCCCAGTATCTTCTTGATGGTATTGATGAAAATGGCAATATAAGTCCTGAAGCAGAAGAAGAGGTTATGGAAGATTTACGTGCTCATTTCAGACCAGAGTTTCTTAACAGGCTTGATGAGACCATTATGTTTAAGCCACTTACAAAGGACAATATTGGCAGCATAGTAGACCTTCTTGTTAAGGATCTAAATAAGCGTTTGTCTGACAGGGAATTATCTGTTGAGATTACTGACAAGGCAAAAGAGTTTATTACCAATGAAGGATATGATCCGGTATATGGCGCAAGACCACTTAAGAGATATATCCAGAAATATGTTGAAACCGAAGCTGCTAAGCTTATCTTAGGTGGAGACATAGGAGAAGGTGATGTAATAGTCATTGATTATGCTGACGGAGCACTTAAAGCCTTCAGGAAATAATTAAATATTATAACATTTCACATATGATAAAAGCCGGGCTGCTTATTAGGCAGCCTGGTTTTTATATTTTTCAAATGTGGTTAAAACCACGAAAAGTGCATATAGTACGGGTCTCTAAGTGCTATAAGCAAAACTTATAACTAAATCAAATTTTCATGTATTATACAAGAGTCTGCACTCGTGATATATTGTACTCATCAAAAGGAAAACAGAAGCAAATCGAAAAGAAATCAAAAACAGGTTATCAGGTTTGCTTATAAGAATGAAACATTTAGGGAGGACAAGAAAAATGAGTCACGAGTACAAATTTGAAACATTACAGTTACATGTAGGACAGGAGGAAGCAGATGTTGCAACTGATGCAAGAGCAGTTCCAATTTATCAGACAACATCTTACGTATTCCATTCAGCACAGCATGCTGCTGACAGATTTAATTTAAGAGATGCAGGTAATATCTACGGAAGACTTACCAATTCAACACAGGGCGTGCTTGAATCAAGAGTAGCAGCTCTTGAAGGTGGAGCCGCAGGACTTGCAGTAGCATCCGGTGCAGCAGCAATCACATATGCGATCTTAGCTTTGGCAGGTGCAGGTGATAATATCGTATCACAGCAGAGCATCTACGGAGGAAGCTTCAATTTATTCGAGCATACACTTCCAACATACGGAATTAATACAAAGTTTGTTAACATTCATAATTTAGATGAAGTCAAAGGTGCTATTGATGACAAAACAAAAGCATTATTCATTGAAACATTAGGTAATCCTCATTCGGATATTCCTGATATCGATGCTTTAGCAGAGATTGCACATAGCCATGGTATTCCTCTTGTTATCGATAACACCTTTGGTACTCCATATCTTATCAGACCAATCGAGCATGGCGCAGATATCGTAGTTCATTCAGCTACAAAGTTCATCGGCGGACATGGTTCATCTCTTGGTGGTATCATCGTAGAAGCAGGAAAATTCAACTGGAAAGAAAGTGGCAAGTTCCCACACTTAACAGAGCCAAACGTAAGTTATCATGGTGTATCATTCTATGATGCTTTAGGCGCAGCTGCATATGTAACATACATAAGAGCAATCTTACTTAGAGATACAGGTGCTGCAATTTCACCATTCAATGCATGGATTCTTCTCCAGGGTCTTGAAACACTTTCATTAAGACTCGAAAGACATGCATCCAATACTGCCAAAGTAATAGAGTTCCTTTCCAATCATCCAAAGGTTGCAAAGGTTAACCATCCATCACTTCCTGATCATCCTGATCATGAATTATATAAGAAATATTTCCCTAACGGTGGAGCATCAATCTTCACATTTGATGTTAAGGGCGGAAGAGAAGAGACATATAAGTTTATTGATAACTTAAAAATATTCTCACTTCTTGCTAACGTGGCAGATGTTAAGAGTCTTGTTATTCAGCCATATGATACAACTCATGCTGAATTAAGCGCTGAAGAATTAGAGAGAATCGGTATTCATCCAAATACTGTAAGACTTTCAATTGGTACAGAGCATATCGATGATATTATCTGGGATTTACAGCAGGCTCTTGATGCAATCTAATAAATAAAAAGGGAAGGGTATTAATATGAGAAAGACAGGATATAACTCATATGGATTAAGACGATGTTGTCGCTATTAGTTAAATAATGATATAATACTAAACGTTGAATTGTTTTAACAAGGAGGATATAAAAATGTCAGATATTAAAGAAAGTGTGGTAGAACTTATAGGTAAAACACCTATACTTAAACTTAACAATTATACAAAGAAGAAAGGAATAAATGGAGCAACAATTCTTGCAAAACTTGAGTACCTTAATCCTGCAGGTTCAGTTAAGGACAGAATTGCACTTGCAATGATCGAAGATGCAGAAAAGAAAGGCTTACTTAAGCCTGGCGCAACAATTATCGAGCCTACATCAGGTAATACAGGTATCGGTCTTGCAGCTGTTGCTACAGCAAAGGGATACAGAGCAATTCTTACTCTGCCTGATACCATGAGCGTTGAGAGAAGAAATCTTCTTAAGGCATATGGCGCTGAACTTGTATTAACAGAAGGCGCTAAGGGCATGAAGGGTGCCATTGCAAAGGCAGATGAACTTAATAAGGAAATTGAAGGTTCTGTAATTCTTGGACAGTTTGTTAACCCTGCCAATCCGGCAATTCATAAAGCTACAACCGGTCCTGAAATCTGGGAGCAGACAGGTGGCAAGGTGGATATTTTTGTAGCCGGTGTTGGTACAGGTGGTACTGTATCAGGTGTTGGCGAGTACTTAAAATCCCAGAATCCTAACGTTAAAATTGTTGCTGTTGAACCGGCAACCAGCCCTGTATTATCAAAGGGTGAGGCTGGATCACATAAGATTCAGGGTATTGGTGCAGGCTTTGTTCCTGATACACTTAATACAAAGATTTATGATGAAGTTATTGCAATTGAAAATGATGATGCGTTTACGGAAGGCAGAGATTTTGCTTTGTCAGAGGGAATTCTTGTAGGTATATCATCAGGTGCCGCTTTAAAGGCAGCATCCATTCTGGCCCAGAGAGAGGAGAATGCAGGTAAGACTATTGTAGCCCTTCTTCCTGACTCAGGAGACAGATATTTATCAACTCCATTATTTGGTTAGATCTATTAAAACTCTTCCCGATGTTTTATAGATAAATCACACTTAAAAAGAGCAGCCTTAAGGCTGTTCTTTTTTATGTGGTAAGGCCATTATGTGAGCTGCCACTTCGCCATTTCGCAAGAAGTGCGTGAGCCTTCGATGTGTGTTATAATAAATGTATCTTTGACTTAAGAAAGGATGAAAAATGAAAGCAGTATATCTTGAAGAAGGTGCAGTTAATAAAGGCGATATTACACTTAAGCCAATAATGGATGTAATTGAAACAGAAGTTTATTACAATACAACAGAAGAGGACAAGTTTGAGCATATAGGTGATGCTGAAGTTGTTTTCTCAAACAAGGTGATTTTTGATGAAGAGACATTTAAAAAGTGTCCGAATCTTAAATATATTGGTGTCTGTGCAACCGGATATAATGTCATTGATATTGAGGCTGCAAAAAGACATGGTGTAACAGTAACCAATGTTCCTGCATACAGTACTGATGCGGTGGCTCAGCTTACATGGGGATTTATTATTGAACTTGTGAATCATATTTCTGTGCACAATAAAAGTATTCATGAGGGAGAGTGGTGTAAGTCGGAGATTTTTTGCTACTGGCTTGATAAGGTGACAGAACTTAGTGGCAAGACTCTTGGCGTAATTGGATATGGTAATATAGGACGCAAGGTTACAGATATTGCCCTAATCTTTGGCATGAAAGTTCTTGTTTACACAGCTCATCCTGATAAGTACGAGGCAAAGGAAAATATGAAATTTGTTTCTAAGGATGAAGTATTTAAGAATGCAGATATTATTACACTTCACTGCCCGATGAATGATGAAACCAAAGGGATGATCTGCAAAGAAAATATAGAGAAAATGAAAGATGGAATCTATATAGTTAATGTTTCAAGAGGTGGCCTTGTTAATGAGCAGGATTTGGCTGATGCACTTAAAAGTGGCAAGGTTGCAGGGGCAGCAGCTGATGTGGTTTCAGTAGAGCCGATAAAGGAAGATAATCCACTGCTTGGTGCGCCGAATATGATATTAACGCCCCACATCGGATGGGCCAGCGTGGAAGCAAGAGAGAGGCTGATTCAGGCGGTTGCAGATAACTTAAAGGCTTACTTAAGTGGAGAGAAGTTAAATGTGCTGTAGTTTGCACAAGGGAAATCAAATTGTATGATTAGTAAATCTGATTTAAAACTAATAAAAATAAGCGACTTAGGAGACCCGGCCCTGGCTCCGTATGTCTCTAAATCCGAGGCAGAACTTCTGCATTATTACGAGCCGGAGGAGGGGATTTTTATCGCGGAAACTGCCAATGTAATTATCCGTGCGTTTGATGCAGGATACAAACCTGAATCAGTGCTGGTGGAAGAAGAAAGATTTGAGATAGAAGCAGTACCGGTATTTGAAAGATTAGAAGAAATCCATGGAAAAGAATTCCTTAAGGAGTTGCCGGTTTACATAACTAAGCATGAAGAAATGTCCAAACTTACAGGCTATAACTTAATTCGCGGTTTATGTGCGGTAATGAGAAGAAAACCTCCCCAGAATGTAGAAGAGTTTCTAAAAGATAAAAAAAGAGTTGTTATACTTTATGATGTGGTTAATCCAACAAATGCCGGTGCGATAATCAGATCGGCAGCAGCGCTTGGAATGGATGGAGTTATGTTAACTAAGTCCAGCGTTAATCCTTTAGCAAGAAGAGCATCAAGGGTAAGCATGGGAACTGTATTTCAGATCCCGTGGACCGTGGCACAAGGAAATGATGAGATGGACATAGATAAAGTCCTTCATAAAGATGGCTTTAAGACAATTGCCATGGCATTAACAAATAACAGCATCACACCTGATAATGAAGTCCTTAAAAGAGAAGAAAAACTTGCCATATATATGGGCACTGAAGGAGAAGGACTTCCCAAGGATTTAATTGAAAAAAGTGATTACAAAGTCATGATTCCAATGAAGCACGGAGTTGATTCACTAAATGTATCAGCTGCGGCGGCAGTAATTATGTGGGAATTAACTAAGAAAAAATAAGGATTTAAGCGGCATTTATATATGCCGTTTTTCTTTACTAGACCTGTGAAAATGTAGTATAATTGTTGTGTATGTGGGCGTAAGATAGAGAGGTATTATGTAAACCGAAAATGCCCGATAACTCTGCAGCGAGAAAGCGAGACTGGGAACTGGTCTTAAAGATAAGTTCGGTGGCAGTGCTTAAACCTAAGCCGGAGGCGATTGTGACAGTCAATCCGGTGGTATATAAGGAGGTTCAAAATGGGTGTAGTAGCTGAAGTCAATATGAATAATATTGCAGAAGAGTGTATTAAGCAGATTAAGGATAAGATTATCAACCTTAAACACCTTAATATTATCGTGGTAGGTAAGACAGGCGTAGGTAAGAGTACTCTTATTAATTCGGTATTTCGCGACAACCTGGCTGAGACGGGTATGGGTAAGCCGGTTACCGAGCATATGAAGAAGATAAGTAAGGAGAATATGCCTCTCACCATATATGATACCAAGGGCTTCGAACTTGGTAAGAATGCTCAGAAAGAAGTTAAGGACGAGATTCTTAAAACCATCAAGGAAGGCAATGCATCCAAGGATGTTAATAAAGCCATTCACTGTATCTGGTATTGTGTCAATACAGCATCAAACCGAATTGAACCTGAAGAAATTGCCTGGTTAAGAGAATTTGCCAATGAGAATAATGTATCCCAGGTGCCTATTATTATGGTTTTAACCCAAGGCTTTTCAAAGAAAAATGCCATGCGTATGGTAGAAGAGATTGAGAAGGAGAATCTGGACATTATTCAGGTTGTACCTGTCCTTGCACAGGATTATGAAATAGATGACGGCATCCCGCCAATTAAGGCCTATGGTCTTGATACATTAATTGAAGTCATGACGGCAACACTGCCTGATGAACTTAAGAATACACTGCAGAATGTGCAGATAGCGTCGCTAAAAGAAAAAAAACGTAGAGCACAGGCAGTTGTAGCATCGGCAACCGCGGCGGCTTTTGGCGAAGGTTTTGCGCCAATTCCTTTTGCTGACTGTGCGGTACTTATTCCTACTCAGGTTGCCATGATTGCTACCATCACATCAATATTTGGAATCAGCGTAAACAAGAGTCTGATTTATGCATTTATGTCTTCAGCGCTGGGAGTAAGTGGTGCCACAATCGCTGGCAAAACCATCGCCTCCAATTTACTTAAACTTGTCCCTGGTGCAGGCACAGCTTTAGGTGGAACAATATCAGGTGCCACAGCAGGTGTGATTACATCTGCACTTGGAAGCGCCTATATTGCATTAATGGAAGGCGTATATAAGGGTGAAATCTCAACCAAGGATCTTGAAACAAAAGAGGGCAAGGATAAGATCAGAATGCTATTCAAAAAAGGTCTTAGCGTTGCAGAGAATATGAAGAAAGTTACTTCTCCATCACAGGTTAATGAAGATGGTTCGGTTGACATAACTTCGATAGAGAAACAGGCTGAGGCCATGGTAGAAGCCCAGGTAGAGGCAGATACCAAAGAAACAGGTTTGGATGCGCCTGTCTCGAATGAATAATAAGGGGAATCAAATATTAGGTGAATAAATTTTTGAGTGGAGTCAAAAAAATATTTTTAAAAGAGCCGGTAACAATTATCTCATTCTTACTGGCTTTTCTTACTGTATTTATTATTCCAATAGACAAAGAATATATTAATTATATAGGCTATGAAACCCTTGCATTATTATTTACTTTAATGGCAATTACTGCAGGATTAAGAGCCCTGGGACTCTTTGAAAAAGTCGGTTTTTCACTGCTTAAAAGATTAAGTGAGATAAGGCTGTTAAGCCTGGTATGCGTTCTTCTTTGCTTTGTATCATCAATGTTTGTAACCAATGATGTGGCACTTATAACATTTGTGCCTTTTGCAATTGAAGTACTGAATATGGCAGATAAAAAGAAATATATGATTATGGTTATTACCCTTATGACCATAGCTGCCAACCTTGGAAGCATGATTACCCCAATTGGTAACCCGCATAATCTTTATTTATATGAACTTACCGAAATGCGTATTGGAGAGTTCTTCATGCTGATGCTTCCATATACGATTTTCTCACTGATTGTGCTTGTCATTGGAGTCTTCATTTTCGTAAGAAAAGACAAGGGAGAGAAGGTCAGCATAGCAGAGGATAAAAATAAAGAATTCAAATTGGGTTATAAAGGAATTATTTATATTGGATTATTCGTGCTTGCCGTATTAGGGGTGCTTAAGGTTTGCCCGGTATGGCTTGTGCTTGTAATTACATTTATTGTTGTGCTTATTATGGACAGAAAAACAATCTTAAGAGTTGACTATGGTCTTCTTCTTACCTTTGTTTTTCTTTTTGTTTTTATTGGCAATATAAAAAGAATGGATGTGGTTGTAACAACACTTGATAAAGTGGTTGACGGACATGAGTTTATTTTGTCCGTACTTTTAAGCCAGGTATTAAGTGATGTGCCTGTTGCACTTTTGTTATCAGCAATGTCGGATACTTATAATGGTTTGAAGGGAATTATCGTTGGAACCAATGTGGGAGCGGTTGGAACATTAATAGCTTCCATGGCCAGTCTGATTTCTTTTAAACTGTACAGTAATACAGATAAAAGCACGAAAGGGAAATATTTATTACAGTTTACCATTGTAAATTATGTATTTCTTGGATTATTAACAGTTTTTCATTACATTTTAAACTGGATGTAAAAGGAGGATATAAAAATGCCATTTAAGTTAAGTGTTTCAAAGAATTATGCGGAAGCTGAGAAGCAGATTCTTCCTGCTGATTATCAGGGAAATCTGACTGAAGATGAGAGAAAAATAGTCGAACAGCAGCAGAAGAGATTTGGCATTGTTAATGAGAATCAGAATGCCGGACAGAATGCAGCACCAAATGCAAGGGAAGTAGAAAAGTTCGTCCAAATGACCGAACGTTTCGGTGATACTGTGTATACAAATTACGATATGCTTTTTGATCAGATTAAAGCCATTCGTAAGGATGTTAACCGAATGATAGGTAAGCCTTCTGATTATAAAATGTATCATAATGAAGTTACTAATTATCAGCTTAATTTTATTATTTTGGGAACCATAGATGGTTTGAATAATCTTGAATTGTCTGAAGATGAAAGAGCAGAACTCGAGCAGATGAGGCAGGAAAGTAATTCTCTTTCTCAGGAACTGCATGACGATGATGATATTATTTCTTTTCAGGTTGATAATACCTTAGATGATCAACTTATGGTCAGTTCGGCTTTTGTATCCGTAGAGAATGGTGAGAAGATAAAAGCCTTACAGAATAGGGTTGCGGCTTTTGTAAAAAAGAGAGAAGATAAATTATTAAAAGCTCATCCTGAACTGGCAACTTTGGATAAATATAAGGATCAGCTTCCACCTCAGTATATGGAATATGATTTTTATCAGAAGATGAAATTAAATGATAAGTATGGAAAGAGTAACCAGGTATATTTCAAAAGCTTTGATAACAATGTTTATTTCAGAAATGAAATGAAAATGGTTAATAGTGGAATGGCATGTCTTCCTGGCGACGTGGGATTTATTAACAGACCACGTAAAGAAGGAATGGATGGAAAGAAAGAGGATGAACTGCTTGCATCCGTTTACAGTCTTATTCCTATGACACAATATAATGCCAAGTTTAGGGATGTAGCAGCAATACATGACAGACTTGAATATGCTTTCAGAGTATTAAATGAGAAATCAAAAGCTGAATATAATAAAGCAATTACAGAAGGAAAGACTCATGAAGAAGCAGTTAATATTGCCAAAACAAACTGCGCTGAAGAAAAACTGATTTATGATCAGACAAGAAAAGAACTGATAGTAGAAGGTGCAAAATTAGACAGATTATATAATATTATGTGTGCCAATGCTATGTACGTGACAGATAACAAATTAGGTCCGGAAGATGTAAGTGCTTATGTAAATACAATTGATGAGAGTTTTGCTAAAAATGATAAATATTCTAAGAATACATTTGGTTACAGAATAAGAGTCAGTCAGCAGGAACATGCAAATTTCCAGAAAATGCTAAGAAATGGATGGAATTTAGAGCAGATTATTAATATTATGAATATTTATACATTCATAGATACATTTACCTTCAGGGTATTAACTGAAGATGCAATTGGAGTTAGTAATGAGGATTTACTTAGAGAAAGCAGTGTTGCAAAGGATGACCTGTACAGACTTATAAATTCCGTGGCTGTAAATGGAGAAAATGTCAAAGACAGCATTATGGGTATCCATGAAAAAGTATATCGAATTTATGATTTAATAAAAGGCAAAGATGTCTCACTGGGGATGATAAAACTGGATGAAGATACTTTTAAAAGAATGCTTACTTCTTTAGAGACCCTGGCGAATAAGTCATTTAACGTATTTGATGAAGAATTTTATAAGTCAGCCGGAGAATTATCCAAACTTCATGTAGATGAAACGCAGAAGAACAAATATACAAATGAACAAATGGTAGCAGACAGACAGGCTGCGATAGAACGACAGGTAAGAATAATTACAAAATATAATAATCCTGATCTGCTTAATGCGGAGCAGCCACAGCCTCAGGCGGATGTGCCCGTACAGCCTGAAAATGAATTAAATGCACAGCCTGAAGCCGGACCTCAGATTCATCCACAGGCTAATCAGAATAAACAGCCAAGAAAACTTATTGATGAAAACAACATCATTAAGGAGGCAAATCCGGAAGAAGAAGAGGATGTGGAAGAAGAGGCTGCAAATGTAGAAAATGCAGCTATTGAAGATGAGAATGCAGCAAATGAAGAAAATGCTAACAATGAAGAAAATGCCAACAATGAAGAATATGTAGACAACATTGAAGATAATTTCAATATCAATGCTTTTGTTGATAATATTGAAAAAGTAGGCGGAGAAAAAGAAGCACAGAAAGAAGCAGCTGATGAAGTGCCGATGGATGATGAACAGCTTGCAGTTTTCAAAGAAATCAATGATGGCATGAGAGAGTATCTTAAGGCTCATCCTTTTGAAATTGCATTAATCGGCTTTGGAAGAAGAGCAGACATAGTTAAGATAGAGTCTTATCATGCAGCAAAAATGCTTTTGAATCTGCCTGAAATTCAGGATAATCCTGAGAAAAAAGCGATTTACGAAGAAAATCTTAAAGGTATTGAAAACCAGCTTAAGAATGCAAGGAATGCTAATGGAAAGCTGCTTTTAGATGAGTATAACAAGGGCTATGAAAAGATGATGGCCAATCCTGGCATAGCAGTTCTAAATGAAACACTGATGAGATATCATCAGATAGTAAGTGCTGAACATGCCAATATTCAGGATATGCTTTCTGCAGTTAAGGATGCAGTTAAGGATAAAATTATTGCTGCAAGAGCAATTGAACTTGCATTTGAAGAAATCAAGTCAAGCGGCAATAAAGAGAATATTAATGCCTGTGAAAGATTATATATTAATACATTACATGAGCTTTCAGGAACCAAATTAAGTTCAGGTATTAGCGTAGCCAGATTATTTGATGATATTCACCCTTATCTTGCAGAAGTAACTTTAAACAGAATCACTGAAGAGGTTCATCATAATGAGAGAGCTCAGCTTGATTTACAAAGACAGGAAGAAGCAAGATTGGCTGAAGAAGCAAGAATAGCAGAAGAAGCAAGAATAGCAGAGGAAGCCAGACTTGCGGAAGAAGCCAGACTTGCAGAAGAAAGAAGAATCGCAGAGGAAAACAGACGCAGGGAAGAAGCGAGAAGAAGAGCGGAAGCCAATGAAAAGATATTTAATAAGGTAAGAGGTAAATTCTTTGGTGATGAAGACCGTCCACAGAATGGACCTTTAGATAAAGAAACTCTTCAGGTATTATCATATTCTGATGATCCTGTAGTTAAGTATGAAGAACCTACAAGATTAATTGAGAAAATAACATCTGTTGATTTGGCTAAAACAGAAACATTCCTTGCAGATGTTATGCTTCGTATAGGTAATTACTTATCTGAAGAAGAGAAGGATAAGATAAGTGATTTGATTACGGAAACCAAGATAAAAGCACAGGAATATGCCGGTGAAGGTAATGGAATAATGCATAAGTCATCAACAATTGCAACATCCGGACTTGACTGGACTGAAATACCTGATTATATGGCTGAAGACATCGCGAAATATAAGAAGGTAATGAAGAAGATTGTGGATTTACTTGATGTATATATGGCAAAACTGCCTAAGGGTAATAAAGACCCTATGACACTGTTTTTCAGAGATTATTTCGATGCTATGAGCAGGGGTGAATCCTACATGGCAATGAATCAGACTGATGGCGTCTGTGAACGTATTATAACAAACCTGCTGGGTGGTTTTGAACAGAGAAATAATGGTGGAAAATATGATTATAACAAACTCAGGAGAGATCTTAAAAACTTCCCTATTATTGAAGCTGCATCAAAAGCACTTGCAATGCACAGAATTATTGATAATGAAGATTTATCCATTGATTCCATGGATGCGAAAGAATTATCAAATAAGGCTAAAGTTCTGAAACTTTCAAAGAAACTTATAAAAGATATAGAGGATATGGACAAATTCCCTCATGAGGAATATGTGAAGTTAGAAAAGGCACATATTACTCAGGCCGGTCAGGAAAATCAGTTTAAGCTTGGTGAAGGAAGAGGTACTCAGGCAGCATATGATGAACTTCTTGACAGAGTTTCAGCTCTTGAGCACGGATGGCTTGTAAGGGATTTACCAATGATATCTCAGATGGGTAATCTTTCAAGAGAACTTCAGAATTCAATTGATAAAGATAATCTCACCAATGAGCATAAGGCGCAGATTAAGGGCTTTATTGATTATTTCAAGAAGAATATTCTTAAGAACAATAAGCCTATGAGTGAGGCAAAAAGAAAAGAACTCATTGATGGAGCTTTAGAAAAACTTGAAGAGATAGAAGAGCCACGTATCGCTAATGCTCTTAATCTTGAGAGAGAAAATAAATATGCTGATGACAGGACTGTTAAGCAGGGAACCAAGCAATTTGCTGCAGTTGTAATAGCCTGTGCTCATCAGATTAAAAAGACACGCGACAGAAATATTTCATTAACTGAAGAGCAGACCATGCTTTGTGCAGATGGTGATCTTACCAGTTTGTTTGATAAGGTTAAGTTCAAATGGGATCAAATGCCAAGTGAACCGGCATGGCATAAGAGTATATTTACAAAGACACCTGAGAATGATCCATTTACAAACATGAAAGCTAAATATGATTCTTTCATGCAGTTGTGGATAAGCAAAATAGGTGGAAATCCAATTCTTATTGGTCATCCTGAAAAAGATCCTGAGATTGTTCAGGCTGCAACAGAACTTAAGGCAGCTGCAAAGAGATATATAGATGCCAAGGATGTGCAGAAGAAACTGGATATTAATGCTACTGATAAAAAAGCAAAAAGAAAATATAATTCTGAAAAGAGATCAGATTATGGTAAGTATCGTTATAACCTGGCTGAATATCTGGAAACTGCAGCCGGTATGGTAATTGGTCTTGGCAAGAATAAAGATCTTATTAAGATTGCTAAACCAAAGGTAGAAGTAGCACCACAAAATGAGGCGGCGCAGGTTCAGAAAAAGGTTGCCAAAACCACAGAAGCTATAGAACCATTAAAGAGCGAACAGGTTAAACCAAAGAAAAAGATGGCCGGACCAAATATGCATTAATCAAACAAAAAACATAAAATTAAGCCCCGAGTAATCGGGGCTTTAATTTTTAATATTTGAATTACTGATTCTTTTTAAAAGATGCTCTCTTACGAAGAGTAGGATCAAGTATCTTCTTTCTGATTCTAAGATGAGTTGGTGTTACTTCCAAAAGCTCATCAGTATCAATGAAATCAAGAGCCTGCTCCAAACTCATAATCTTAGGTGGTGTAAGGTGAAGCGCTTCATCAGCAGAAGATGAACGGGTATTGGTAAGATGCTTGGTCTTACATACGTTAAGTTCAATATCTTCAGCCTTAGGGCACTGACCGATAACCATACCTGAGTAAACTGTTTCACCAGGTCCGATGAAGAGGGTACCACGTTCCTGAGCGTTGAATAAACCGTAAGTTACGCTTTCACCGGCTTCAAATGCAATGAGGGAACCGAGTTTACGATACTGGATATCTCCCTTATATGGTGCATAGCCATCGAAGAGTGTATTGATTACACCATTACCCTTGGTATCTGTCATGAAGTCACCACGGTATCCGATAAGACCTCTTGATGGGATTCTAAACTCAAGTCTTGAACTTCCGCTGCCATTGGTATGCATATTGAGAAGTTCGCCTTTTCTCATGCTTAATTTCTCGATTACTGTACCTGAAAATTCTTCAGGAACATCAATATATGCAAGCTCCATAGGCTCTAAAAGTTTACCGTTTTCATCCTTCTTATAAAGAACCTCAGCTTTACTTACTGCGAATTCATATCCTTCACGGCGCATATTCTCAATAAGAACGGATAAGTGAAGTTCACCACGTCCTGATACCTTAAAGCTTTCTGTGGTTTCTGTTTCTTCAACTCTTAATGAAACATCCGTATTTAATTCTCTGAATAATCTGTCTCTTAAATGACGGCTTGTAACAAACTTGCCTTCCTTTCCGGCAAGAGGAGAGTCGTTAACAATGAAATGCATTGCAATTGTTGGCTCTGAAATCTTCTGGAATTCAATTGGTCTTGGATCATCAACAGCGCAGATTGTATCACCGATGTGAATATCTGCAATACCTGAAATTGCAACAATTGAACCGATGGAAGCAGAGGTTACTTCTTTTCTTTCAAGGCCTTCAAATTCGTAGAGCTTGCTGATTTTGACCTTCTTTTGCTTTTCAGGTTCATGAGCATTAACAATAATTACATCCTGGTTAACGGATACGCTGCCGTTATCAACCTTACCTACACCGATACGTCCTACATATTCATTATAGTCGATGGTGGAGATAAGAATCTGTGTGCCTGCATCAACGTCGCCCTGTGGAGCCGGAATATAATCAATGATAGTCTCAAAAAGAGGCTCCATATTAACTGCTTCGTCTTCAAGACTCTTAACGGCTGTACCTGCCTTGGCAGAAGCGAAGATGAACGGGCAGTCAAGCTGCTCATCTGATGCATCAAGCTCTAATAAAAGCTCAAGAACTTCTTCAACTACTTCTTCAGGTCTTGCTTCCGGTCTGTCTATTTTATTAATGCAGCAGATTACAGGAAGCTTAAGCTCCATGGCTTTACGAAGCACGAACTTGGTCTGAGGCATAGGTCCTTCAAAAGCATCAACCACAAGGATAACGCCATTAACCATTTTTAAAACTCGTTCAACCTCTCCGCCAAAATCCGCGTGCCCCGGTGTATCTATAATATTTATCTTTATATCCTTATAAGTAATTGCTGTATTCTTGGAAAGAATGGTAATTCCTCTTTCTCTTTCGATATCATTTGAGTCCATGACTCTTTCAGCAACTTCCTGGCCCTGACGGAAAACACCACTTTGTTTAAGAAGTTCATCTACCAAAGTTGTTTTACCATGGTCAACATGGGCGATAATAGCGATGTTTCTAATGTCTTCTCTACTAGTTAACATAAAATTTCTCCCTGGGATTAATCCCTTAAATAAGCCGTAAATACAAGGCTTTCAACGCAATTTCCTTATTCTTTCAACCCCAAAACGAAATAAGTATATCATTTTAGTTTTACTCTTGCAACGGTTTGTTTGTTCGTTTAATATATAAGAGGTGTAACTTGTTGGTAAGAAATATTACATCAGTAAAGATAAAGGGAATTGTTATGGGAAAGCCTGATCTTAAAAATCTGATTGAAGATAATGAAAAGAATCAAAGGATAGCAGGAATCGTATTCGTTGTGCTTGGTGCACTGTGTATTATAGCCGGCATTACCTTATTTGTAATAGGTAACTTAGATAATGTATATGCCAAGAAAATGTCCGCCAGCGTTATGGGCGCAAGCGAAATTATTAAGGAAGACGGCACATCGACCACAATGCTTACCTTAGTATATAAGGTAGGAAACGAGATGGTTGAAACTACCTATAATTATGAAGGCTCATATACTGAAGAAATGGTTCAGTATGACGGATATTATGATGTACGTAATCCTAAACTTGTTGTGGAAGTAAGCTGGTCCTTCGTATCTTTGTGGGCAGTGCTCCTTGGAGCAGTAATTCTTGTTCCGGGATTAATTTATTTAGGAAAGATTAAACTTCCTAAGCCTAAATACGCCAAGCTTAAAGATGCTGATGATAAGGTTAAGAAATTAAATGAGCTTAAAGAACAGGTTGAGAACAGCCTTATTCCTGCGATGGGTGCTCTGGCGGTGGCGATTTTTGGCCTTGTAATGGGACTTGTTAAAGGTGGTGTATGGACCTGGGTTGTAATGGGTGCAGGTCTGGTATTTACTGCAGTATTTTGCTATTATTCCTATGGTCCTTTAAAGGAATTCCTTGATCTGACCAAGGCTCTTAAGTACAGGGGTACAGTTGTCAATGATGCTCTGGAAGAGGCAATTGACGGCCAGAACGTGAGCAAAGGAAAGGCATTTAAGAAGGGCAAGAAGAAGACCAATAAGGAAATAGCCGAAGAAGTTGCGCTTGAAGCCCAGAATGAAGAAGATGATTTTACCAAATGGGAAAAAGAGCATTATAAAGAAGAAAAATAAAAGAAGCGAGATAAATAAATGAGAAGTTCCGATATTTTGGAGATTCGTAAAAGATTTAAGGATGAAACCGGTTCAATTAGAAAGATTGCAATAGCTTACTGCGCCGGTAGTGATAAGTCAGTGCTCTGCAGGAGCGTAAGAACATTTAATGCACTTGAAGAAGCAGAGAGATTAAGATATCTTGAGATATTCAGAAAAGGCTTTAGCGGTGCTAAAGACAGAAATATTTTAAGCCTTCCTTTTGAACTTGATTCAAAGATGGAAAGCGATGTTCAAAAAGACCTTATTACATTAAGAAATTCTGAATTTAAGGATGAGGCAGCAGTTAATGCTTTTATGGACAGAATCATTGAGTGCTACAAGCCTGAGAGTAATTTCTTAATCATACTTATATCTGATGCATATGATATTCCTGATAAGGGTGAGGATAATTTAAGACAGGGCGAGTCAGGTGAGGTTTATGATTATATTGCCTGCTTTATCTGTCCGGTTAATCTTGCCAAGGTGGCTTTAAGTTATCATGAAGATGACCAAATGATTGCCAGCAGAATCAGAGACCACATTGTTGATATGCCGGAGGTTGGTTTTGTATTTCCTGCATTTTCCGAAAGGTCAGCAGATGTTAATAATGTAATGTATTATGTTAAAGACCCGAAGGAAGGCATGCATCCTGAATTAATTAATGACCTTTTAAAATGTACAGAGGTTACCACATCAATTCAGGAGAAGGAAGTATTTAATCAGATTGTTGAAGATGTAATCAGCGAAGTTCCTGAATATGATACTTTTGATGTAGTTAAGAATATTAATACCAGGCTCTGTGAGATGGTGGAAGAAAGCGGATATAATGAACCACCTGTAATTGATAAGCCAATGATGAAGAAACTTATGGCTGACAGCGGTATTAAAGAAGAACACATGGAAATCGTGGACGATTATTTTGACCGAATTGCTGGAGACATTCCGATTCATTCAGAGAATGTGGCTGAAAAGAGAAGTCTTAAGGTTAAGGCTGATGATGTCAAGCTTGATGTAAAGCCTGAAAGCGCAGACAAGGTCGAAATACGTATAATTGATGGTCGTAAATATCTGGTTATACCAATGGATTCAGATATAGAAGTTAATGGCATAATTAGAAGAATAAATGAAACCCTAAAGGAGGAGTAAAATGGAAAAACAATCTTTGGAAGCAATTCTTAAGGAGAATGCCTATCCGGGCAGAGGCATCGTAATTGGTGCATCAGAGGATGGAAAGAGTGCAGTATGTGCTTACTTTATTATGGGAAGAAGTACAAACAGCCGTAACAGAGTATTTGTAGAGGATGGCGAGGGTATTAGAACTGAAGCTTTTGATCCATCACTTCTTACAGATCCTTCTTTAATCATCTACGCACCAGTAAGAGTTCTTGGTAACAAGACTATCGTTACAAATGGTGACCAGACTGATACTATCTATGAAGGAATGGACAAACAGCAGACTTTTGAGCAGTCACTTCGTTCAAGAAAATACGAGCCGGATGCTCCTAATCTCACACCTAGAATTTCAGGTGTTATGCATGTAGAGGGTGGTACATATAATTATGCAATGTCAATCTTAAAGAGCGACAATCAGAGAGATGGTTCATGTAACAGATTTACCTTTGCTTATGAGAATCCATATAAGGGAGAAGGACGTTTCATCCACACATACATGGGTGATGGCAATCCACTTCCAAGTTTCGAGGGAGAACCAGAGTGGGTAGGTATTGAAGGTGATATCGATACATTCACAAACAAAGTATGGAATGCTCTTAATGAAGAGAATAAGGTTTCATTATTCGTAAGATTCATTGATATTGAAACAGGTAAATATGAAACAAGAATTATGAATAAAAATGTTAAATAAGGAGTTTATGATGAAAGATTTAGAATTAAAGTATGGTTGTAACCCTAATCAGAAGCCTTCCAGGATTTTTGTAAACGATGGAAGAGATTTACCTATTACAGTTTTAAATGGCAAGCCAGGTTATATTAACTTCATGGATGCTTTCAACGGCTGGCAGTTAGTTAAGGAACTTAAGGCTGCTACAAACCTTCCTGCAGCTACATCTTTTAAGCATGTATCTCCAGCAGGTGCAGCAGTAGGTCTTCCACTTTCAGATACACTTGCAAAGATTTACTGGGTAGATGATCTTGGTGAATTATCACCACTTGCATGCGCTTATGCAAGAGCAAGAGGTGCTGACAGAATGTCTTCATTCGGGGATTTTATCGCTTTGTCTGATGTATGTGATGTTTCTACAGCAAATATCATCAAAAGAGAAGTTTCTGATGGTGTAATCGCTCCTGGTTACGAGCCTGAAGCTCTTGAGATTCTTAAGACCAAGAAGAAAGGCAACTATAATATTATTCAGATTGATCCTGAATATAAACCACAGCCAATCGAGCATAAGGATGTATTTGGTATTACATTCGAGCAGGGAAGAAATGAACTTGATATTAATGATGAGATTCTTTCTGAAATCGTTACAAAGAATAAAGATCTTCCTGAACTTGCAAAGATTGACCTTATTATTTCACTCATTACTCTTAAATATACACAGTCTAACTCAGTTTGCTACGCTAAGGGCGGACAGGCAATCGGTATCGGTGCAGGACAGCAGTCACGTATTCACTGTACACGTCTTGCAGGTTCCAAGGCTGACAACTGGTGGCTTCGTCAGTCACCTCAGGTTATGGGTCTTCAGTTCGTAGATGAAATCGGCAGACCTGACAGAGACAATGCAATCGATAACTATATCGGTGAGGATTATATGGATGTACTTGCAGATGGCGCTTGGGAGAGAATCTTCAAGGTTAAACCTGCAGTATTCACAAAGGAAGAGAAGAGAGCATGGCTTGATAAGATGGAAGAAGTTGCTCTTGGTTCAGACGCATTCTTCCCATTCTCAGATAATATTGAGAGAGCTAAGAAGAGCGGTGTTCAGTATGTTGCAGAACCGGGTGGTTCAGTAAGAGATGATCTGGTAATTGAATGTGCTGATAAGTACAACATGGTAATGGCATTCACAAAGATCAGATTATTCCATCACTAATTATTGATTAAAAATAAGACTATGGGGGACGGAACTGTCAGGCTTTAAATTAAAGTTGGACGGTTCCGTTCCTTTGCTCTTAAAGAAAGTGCAAATTTGTTATGAAAGAATTCAGGAAAGGCCTGGTGGATGGTCTGCCAATAGGGCTTGGATATCTGTCGGTATCCTTCACTTTTGGTATAATGGCGGCCAATGCGGGATTAAGCGTTCTGCAGGCTGTGCTTATATCGGCCCTTAATCTTACGTCGGCAGGTCAGTTTGCAGGTCTTCAGATAATGATAGCGGGCGGCTCTTTAATAGAGATTGCTCTTACACAGATAATAATAAACTCAAGATACAGCCTTATGTCCATCTCTTTGTCGCAGAAGGTGGATAAGGATATGAATTTCGCAAGAAGACTGTTTTATGGATTTTTCCATACAGATGAAATATATGCAGTAGCAATGGGACATAAAGGAAAGGTAGGTCATATTTATTTTCTTGGTCTTTCCATCCTTCCGTTTATTGGCTGGACACTGGGAACCGGTCTTGGTGCCATAATGGGAGAGATTCTTCCTGCCATGATATCTAATGCCCTTAATGTAGCTTTATATGGTATGTTTGTTGCCATAGTAATACCGAAGGTTAAGGCTGAAAAATCACATGCCTTCGTTGTTCTTATTGCAATTTTATTAAGTTCAGCATTCTGGTATGTGCCGGGACTTAATAAAATATCATCGGGATTTGCAGTAATTATCTGCACACTTGTGGCTGCACTTCTTGGTGCATGGCTGTTCCCGGTTTATAAGAAGAAGGAGGTGCTAAATGGATTACAGTAAATACTTTTTGTACCTTCTTGTAATGGTGCTGGTAACTTATCTTATAAGAGTAGTGCCTTATGTTCTTATGCGTAAGGAGATAAAGTCGGCATTCTTTAAATCTTTTATGGAATATGTGCCATCGGCTGTGCTGGCGGCGATGACTTTTCCGGCCATAATATATGCAACGGATAATCCGGTAACGGGAATGATAGGCCTTGTGGCAGCAGTTGTCTGCGCCTTTATTAAGCCAAATCTCCTTTTGGTGGCGTCCACAGCCTGCGTAGCAGTGTTCATTTCGGGGCTTTTCCTTGGGTAGGTCTTTGGCTTGTTATTTGACCATATGATATGGTATAATATATGCTAGTGTTTTGTGGGAAAAAGTAATTTTAAGGAGATAGATAAATAATGAAAAAGAAGTTGATTGCTTTGGCTTTAACAGCATGTATGGCTATGGGAGTTATGGCCGGATGCTCAGATGAAGGTAAGGATATAAGCGAACTTAAAATGGATAAGTATTTAACCATTGGAGATTACAGTACTGTGGAAGTTGATTATGCTCCACAGAAGGTAACTGATGCAATGGTTGATTCAAAGATCAGTGAGATTATCCAGGGTAATGCCGATGCGGGTATCACTGAAGGACAGTGCCAGATGGGCGATACTGTAAATATTGACTATGCCGGATACAAGGATGGCATTCCTTTTGACGGTGGTACAGCTAAGGGGCAGTTCCTGACTCTTGGAAGCGGAATGTTTATTCCGGGCTTTGAAGAAGAAGTTGCAGGTATGAGCGTTGGAGAGAATAAGAAGTTTGATATTGCTTTCCCGGCTGAATACGGTAATGCAGATTTAGCAGGTCAGGAGACGACATTCAGCGTAACAGTTAATTATATTGTACCTGGTCTTTCAGATGAAACTGTTGCAGCCCTTGGCTCTTCTGAATATAAAACAGTTGATGAACTTAAGGCTTATATTAAAACAAATCTTGAGGCTGAGCTTCAGGAAGAAGACAGAGGACATATCCTTTATCTCGCTTTTGTTGAGATTATGAATAGATCAGAATTCAAGGAAGTTCCACAGTATCTTATCGACGCCGAGAAGGCAAGAATTGAATCACAGTATCAGTATATGGCTGACAATAACGGTATGCCGGTAGATGATATTGTATCAATTGTTTACGGCGTAACTTCTGAGGAACTTGCTACAGAATATGTTAAAGAGAGAATGATCTGCCAGGCTATTGCCAATAATGAAGGAATTGAGGTTACAGATGATGAACTTAATACTCAGCTTCAGGCAGCAGCTGATGCTCAGGGCTTAACACTTGAAGGTTATATGTTACAAAATGGTGTAACCAATGAGTCATTCAGAGAATATCTTTTGGCAGATAAAGTTTATGATTTCCTGTGGGACAGAATTACAGTTACTGATACAGCCGCTGAATAAAGGAAGATTATATGAAGGTTCGTTTAGTTAAAAAATTAGGAATATATGCAGGTATTCTTATTGTGTGCGCAGGACTCTCAGCCTGTGGTGACAAAGAGCCTACGAATATAGAACTTGGTTTTGAAGACATTAATGCCCTTAAATATGATGATGCCATTACAGTTTTTGATGTAGCAATCGAAAATGGTGAGAACGAGAAGGAAGCCTTAAGAGGCAAGGCCTTAGCCTATATGGGAAAGGGCGATTATGAGAATGCCGAGGCGACTTTTATCGAAGCGCTTAATTCAGGTGGAAGCGTGCCTAAGGATATTGATTATGATATCAATTATTACCTTGGTGTATGTTACTACAAGATGGGACGATACGATGATTCCATCGCAAGATATGATGCCATCATTGATTTAAGACCGAAGGAAAGAGATGCCTATATGCAAAGAGGCATAGCAAGAATCGCCGTTGGCAAAATCAACGAGGCCAAGGAGGATTTTGACACAGCAATTTCCTACTCAAAGAAAGACAATGGTATCTATATAGATATATTCAATGCTTTCAGGGAAGCAGGACTTACACAGGATGGTGAGGTTTACCTGCAGCAGGCCCTTGATAATAATGACAGTTCAATGTCCAAGTTTGATAAGGGAAGAATATATTTCTATCTTGAAGATTATACCAATGCAAGAAACTTCTTAGAAGAAGCCAGAAATGAAGGAGAGAAGGGCGAGGATGTAATTCTTCTTTTAGGTCAGTCATATGAGAACCTGGGAGATAAGAATTATGCCATTTCACTTTATGATACATATCTTGCCACAACACCTTCAGCTGCATTATATAATCAGTGTGCAAAGTGTTATATAGAACTTAAGGATTATTCCGATGCAGTTACCTATATAAATAATGGTTTGTCACAGGAAGACAAGTCATATGATCAGCAGCTTCGTTTCAATCAGATAGTATGTTATGAGATGATGGGGGATTTTGAAACAGCCAAGAGTCTCATGGCAACATATATTAAGGACTATCCGGATGATGAGGTTGCAGCAAGAGAAAACAAGTTTCTCATAACCAGATAATATTTACTAAACAGTAAAATTATGATATAATAAGATTTCGTTGGTTTTGGCTTAAGGCCATAGCCCTAATATAAGGAGGTTTAAGAAATAATGAGTGTACAAGTTGAGAAGTTAGAGCATAATATGGCTAAGCTTACTATTGAGGTTCCTGCAGAAGAACTGGAAAAGGCTATTGATAAGGCATATGTTAAGGTTAAGAACAGTGTTGCAGTACCTGGTTTCAGAAAGGGTAAAGTTCCTAAGAATATTATTGAGAAGATGTATGGCAAGGAAGTATTCTATGAAGATGCTGCCAATATCTTAATTCCGGATGCATATGAAAAAGCATATGATGAGTGTGAAGAAGAAATCGTATCTCGTCCACAGATTGAGATCGTACAGGTAGAAAGCGGTAAGCCATTTATCTTTACTGCTGAAGTTGCATTAAGACCTGACTGTGAACTTGGTAAGTATTTCGGTGTTGAAGTTGAGAAGATTGACGCAGAAGTTTCAGAAGATGAAATCAATGCAGATATCGAGAAGGAAAGAGAAAACAGTGCAAGTGTTGAAATCCTTGAGGATGAGGCAATTGCAGAGAAGGATACAGCATATATCGATTTCAAGGGATTTGTTGACGGCGAGGCTTTTGAAGGTGGTGAAGGTACCAATTATGCTCTTACAATTGGTTCACATTCTTTCATCGATACATTTGAAGATCAGCTTATCGGCAAGAAGACAGGTGATGAAGTTGATGTTAATGTAACATTCCCAGAAGATTATCAGGCTGAGAATCTTAAGGGTAAGGCTGCCAAGTTCGAAGTTAAGATTAATAAGGTTGAGAGAAAACACCTTCCTGAACTTGATGACGAGTTCGCTTCAGAAGTAAGTGAATATGAGACTTTTGAAGAATATAAGGACAGCGTTAAGAAGAAAATTTTAGAGAGAAAAGAGAATGAAATCAAGAGCGCTAAAGAAGATGCAGTAATTGACAAGATTATTGAAGATGCAAAGATGGATATTCCTGATATCTACATTGAGACAATGGCAGGTCAGGTTGTTAATGAATTTGCACAGCAGCTTAGCATGCAGGGCTTATCAATGGATCAGTATTATAAGTTTACTGCAAGCAACGAGCAGATGATGATCGAGCAGGCTAAGCCACAGGCATTAAAGAGAATCCAGACAAGACTTGTTCTTGAAGAGATCGTTAAGAAAGAGAATATTGAAGTTACAGCTGAAGAACTTGATGAAGAATACAAGAAACTGGCTGAAGGATACCGTATGGACGTAGATAAGGTTAAGGAAATCTTCGGAACAGATGAAAGAGAAGAAGACTTCAAGAAGGATATCGCAGTTCAAAAGGCTATTACTTTGGTAACAGAGAAGGCTGTAGAGAAATAAAATTATTAGTAAAAACTATATGTGAAAACAAGAGGAGGGTTTACAAATGAGTTTGGTTCCTGTTGTTGTAGAACAAACCAGTCGTGGAGAAAGATCATATGATATTTATTCCAGACTTCTTAAAGAAAGAATTATTTTCTTAGGTGAGGAAGTTAATGAAGTAACTGCTTCACTTGTAGTGGCTCAGCTGCTTTTCCTGGAGGCAGAGGATCCGGATAAGGATATCCAGTTATATATTAACAGCCCTGGTGGCTCAGTAACTGCAGGTATGGCTATCTATGATACCATGCAGTACATTAAATGTGATGTATCAACTATCTGTATCGGTATGGCAGCATCCATGGGTGCTTTCTTACTTGCAGGTGGTAAGAAGGGTAAGAGAATGGCTTTACCTAATGCTGAAATCATGATTCATCAGCCTTTAGGTGGTGCTCAGGGTCAGGCAACAGAAATTGAAATTGCCGCTAAGCACATCCTTCAGACAAAGGAAAAACTCAATAAGATTCTGGCTGAGAATACAGGACAGGATTATGAGACAGTAGCTTTGGATACAGACAGAGATAACTGGAAGACTGCTGAAGAGGCTATGGAGTATGGTCTTATTGATAAGGTTATTACTTACAGAGAAGTAGCAGAAGATAAGAAAAAGAGCAAATAAGGAGACTTAGATGGCAGGACGTAAAAGTAATACCATAAGATGTTCTTTTTGCGGTAAATCCCAGGAACAGGTTATGAAATTAATAGCCGGACCGGGTAATGTCTACATTTGTAATGAATGCATTGAAAGATGTAATGATATTTTAGATGTAGAATATGAAGCATATGATGATATTGAAATATCAGGTCTTGAGGATCTTAATCTCATTAAACCTAAGGAGATTAAGGAATTCTTAGATCAGTATGTCATTGGACAGGACAAAGCTAAAAAGGTATTATCCGTAGCAGTTTACAATCATTATAAAAGAGTTAAGCAGTACAGAGATTCAGATGTTGAACTCCAAAAGAGTAATATTCTTATGCTTGGACCTACAGGTTCAGGTAAGACATATTTAGCACAGACACTTGCCAAGATTCTTAATGTTCCATTTGCCATTGCAGATGCTACCACATTAACTGAGGCAGGCTATGTAGGTGAAGACGTTGAGAATATTCTTTTAAAGCTTATTCAGGCTGCTGATTATGATGTTAAAAAGGCTGAATATGGTATTGTCTATATCGATGAGATTGATAAAATCACCAAGAAGAGTGAGAACGTATCCATCACAAGAGACGTATCAGGTGAAGGCGTTCAGCAGGCACTTCTTAAGATAATAGAAGGTACCAATGCTTCGGTACCACCACAGGGTGGACGTAAGCATCCACAGCAGGAGCTTATTCCGATAGATACAACTAATATATTGTTTATCTGCGGCGGGGCTTTTGACGGTCTGGAGAAGATTATAGAGTCAAGACTTAATGAGAAGAGCATTGGTTTCCAGGCTAATCTTGGCGGGGATAAGAGTGATATTTCACAGATTCTCTCAAGAGTTGAGCCACAGGACCTTGTTAAGTTTGGTATTATTCCGGAGTTTGTAGGTCGTGTGCCTATCAATGTGGCTTTGGACGGACTTGATGAAGATGCTCTGGTGAGAATACTTAAGGAGCCTAAGAATGCTCTGGTTAAACAGTATGCCGAATTATTTAAATTTGACGATGTAGAGCTGGAGTTTGAGGATGATGCCATTAAGGCTATAGCGGCTAAGGCATATAAGCGTAAAACCGGCGCCAGAGGTCTTAGAACCATAATGGAGAATGCCATGATGGAAACCATGTATGAGATTCCGTCAGATAAGAGCATTAAGAAATGCATTATTACCAAGGATTGTATCGAAGGTGATGCGGCTCCGTTAGTTGAAAAAGTAAAGAAATAATATTTAATGCTGCCTTATGGGCAGCATTAGTTGTATAAGAGGTTTTTATGGTTATAAAGAGTGTAAATTTGGAAACTGTGGTTGGAATTACCAGTAAACTGCCGGAGAATACTTTGCCGGAGTTTGCTTTTGCGGGTAAGAGTAATGTGGGCAAGTCTTCATTAATTAACGCACTAATGAATCGCAAGAATTATGCAAGAACCAGCGCAAAGCCGGGTAAGACACAGACCATTAATTATTATAATATTAATAATGAGTTGTATTTTGTGGATCTTCCGGGATACGGATATGCTTCAGTTTCTGAAGAGATAAAGGCCAAATGGGGTAAGATGATTGAGAATTATCTTAAGAAGTCCAGGGTTTTGAAGGCAGTGTTTCTTTTGGTTGACATAAGACATGAGCCATCGAAGAATGATGTGATGATGTATGACTGGATAGTGGATAATGGATTTAATCCGGTTATCATTGCTACGAAGAGCGATAAGATAAACCGTTCTCAGATAGATAAGCAGGTGGCCCTTATAAAGAAGACGATTAAGGTTAAACCGGGAACCGTGATTATTCCGTTCTCTGCCCAGAGCAAGGCGGGGCTTGATAAGGTTTATGAGGTGATTGAAGGATTTAATAGCGCTGAAGAGTAAAACGCGTGGCGCGCGGCGTGACCCGTGGGAGAGTACCAAAGTGGTGCGCTGCCGGTGAGAGGAACGCGCGGAGTGCCCGGTGGGAGGCGCGCGTGAGTATGATTTTGGGCATAAAAATACCCTTGTCTGCAAGAATACAGGCAAGGGTTTTTATTTTATCCTTTGTAATTTATTAAGTCATCGAGGAGTAATGCAATCTTCTCATCCATCTGCTCATCGTTAAACTGGCAGGTACCAACGGCTTTGTGTCCGCCGCCGCCATACTTAAGCATTAATGAACCTACATCTACATTTGATGTTCTGTTAAGAATGCTGTAACCAACTGCACATGAGCATCCTTTGCCACCTTTACCATTTACAATCCAGATTGAGATATTCTGCTCAGGATACATTGAGTAAATCATGAATCTGTTACCGGAGTAGATTGGATCAACGCCGCGAAGGTCGGAGATGATAACATCTTTTTCAACTCTTGTATGAGCCTTAACCATCTCTTTGAACTTATCTGTCTGCTCAAAGTAAACTTCAATTCTTTCCTTAACATCAGGAAGAGCAAGAATCTCTTCAGTATTCATTGTTCTGCAGGCATCAATAAGATTCTCCATTAATTTATAGTTAGGAATAGTGAAATTACGCCATCTTCCAAGACCTGTTCTTGGGTCCATTAAGAAGCCGATTAAAATCCATCCCTTAGGATTCTGAATCTCGTCGATTGTAAGATGACCTGAGTCAACTTTATCAACTGCTTCCATCATTTCATCAAAATGTGCGAATCTTTCCTGACCACCGTAATAGTCGTAGATAATTCTTGCACATGATGGTGTAATACGGCTTTCTCCCTTATATTTACCTTCCAATTGATTTCTTTCAAATTCGCTGGAATGATGATCGAACCAAAGACCGCAACCCTCAACAAAAGGAACATTGGCGAGTACATCATTCTCTGTGATTTCTACAAGACCATCCTGAAGATCCTTTGGATGAGCAAAGGTCCATGAATCGATAACCCCTACCTCCTTAAGAAGTGCTCCGCATGCTAATCCGTCGAAATCGGAACGTGTAACCAGTCTCATTTTAGTCCTCCTTTAACCATTGTTTTTTGAAACTATACCTGTTTTTAATTATATATTAGTTTGTGATTAAAGGCAATAAATCAATCTTTATATTTTTATAAACTTGTGGTATTATTAACCTTAGTGTAAAGCACATATCACACTTTGGAGGATGAACAAATATGGCTGACAAAGAAATCTTAGAAGAAGCATCAGAAGAAGTAGTATCTAAGAACTTTATTGAGCAGATAATCGACAAGGATTTGGAGGAAGGTGTATATGAAACAGTACATACAAGATTTCCGCCGGAACCAAACGGATATCTGCATATAGGTCATGCTAAGAGTATATTACTTAACTACGGATTAGCAGAGAAATACAATGGTCTTTTTAACATGAGATTTGATGATACCAATCCAACCAAGGAGAAGGTAGAATTCGTTAATTCTCAGCTTGAAGATATTAAGTGGCTTGGTGCAAAGTGGGATGACAGATTATTTTATGCGTCCGATTATTTTCCACAGATGTATGAAGCAGCAATTAAACTTATTAAGAAGGGTAAGGCTTATGTATCTGATTTAAGCGCGGATGAAATTCGTGAATACAGAGGTACTTTTGACGAACCTGGTAAAAAGGATCCATATTCAGACAGAAGCATAGAAGAGAACCTGGCTTTATTTAATGAAATGAAGGAAGGTAAATATGAGGATGGAAGCAAGGTATTAAGAGCAAGAATTGATATGGCTTCACCTAATATGAATATGAGAGACCCTGTTATTTACAGAGTGGCTCATATGACACATCACAGAACAGGTGATACCTGGTGTATTTATCCAATGTATGATTTTGCACATCCGATTGAAGATGCAATTGAAGGCATTACACATTCAATCTGTACTCTTGAGTTTGAAGATCACAGACCTTTATATAACTGGGTAGTTACAGAACTTGAATATCCACATCCACCTAAACAGATTGAGTTTGCGAAACTTTATCTTAAGAATGTGGTAACAGGAAAGAGATATATTAAAAAGTTAGTTGAGGATGGAATTGCAGACGGCTGGGATGATCCAAGACTTGTTTCAATATCAGCACTTCGCAGAAGAGGATATACACCTGAATCAATTAAGATGTTCTGTAAGCTTGCAGGCGTATCGAAATCTCAGGCAGTGGCAGATATGGCTATGCTTGAGTACTGCATCAGAGAAGACCTTAAATTAAAGCGTCCTAGAATGATGGCAGTTCTTGATCCTATCAAGCTTGTTATTGATAATTACGAAGAAGGCAAAACAGAGATGCTTTCTGTTGCCAATAATCTCGAGAATGAGGCACTTGGAGAAAGAGAAGTTCCTTTCTCAAGAGAGTTATATATCGAAAGAGAAGACTTCATGGAAGAGCCTCCTAAAAAATATTTCAGATTATTCCCTGGCAATGAAGTAAGACTTATGAATGCATACTTCGTTAAGTGTACATCTTTTGAGAAAGATGAGAATGGCAATGTAACAGTAGTTCACTGTACATATGACCCTGAGACCAAGTCAGGTTTAGGATTTACCGGACGTAAGGTTAAGGGAACAATTCACTGGGTTAATGCACCTACAGCCAAAGAGGTTGAGGTAAGACTTTTTGAGAATATCATCGATGAAGAGAAGGGCGTATATAACGAGGAAGACGGAAGCATCAATGTTAATCCGGATTCCAAGAAGATTGTAACAGCCTTTGTTGAACCGGCTCTTGTCGAGGCTAAGGCATATGAGTCATTCCAGTTTGTACGTAACGGATTCTACTGTGTTGATTATAAGGATTCCAAGGAAGGCGCTCCTGTATTTAACAGAATCGTATCCTTAAAGAGTTCATTCGTATTGCCTAAGGCATAATGATGAAAAGGTAGAGAGTATAACAGTAAAAGTCAATTTAAAAAGCCTGTAACGAGTTATTCGTTGCAGGCTTTAATTTTTTTATCTTATTTAATTATTTATTATTCGTCCTCGAGACCTTCGTCATCATCTTCTAATTCGATAGGCTCATCTTCATCAGCAAATAAGTCATCATCTTCATCTAATTCAAATGCTGAATCTAAATCGATGTCATCATCTTCATCCTCGAATAAATCAGAATATGCTTTATCCTTGGAAACAACTGATCTTGTTTTGCTGAATGTTCTCTGAACTGATTCCTTGGTTTTGTTATATGTATTAAGTGCAGCTTCCTTGGCATCCTGTGGGTCGATGGATACGTATGTACGCTGTCTTGCTACAGAACCGTCTTTATTAAGAACATTTTCCTGTTTAATAAATTTCTCTTTATTCTGATAGAAGCAGTATGCTCCGGCTGCAAGTGCAGCAGTAGCTGCTCCCCAAAGTAAAATCTTAGTTGATGATTTCATAAATAAACCTCCTTATGCCACGCATATACAATAATTATAATAGTATGTTGTAAAAAATAAAAGTAAAATCTTAATAAAATTAAGGGGAGAGACTTAACACAAAATGAAAAAAATGATAAGATTTTAGGGTATGAAAAAGGAGAGAGAAATTATGAGAGAGAATTTTAAACCGGGAAATATGCTTTATCCACTGCCGGCTGTAATGATAAGCTGTCAGGAAGAAGGAAAAAGGCCTAATGTTCTGACAGTTGCATGGGCCGGAACAATCTGTTCTGATCCGGCAATGGTTTCAGTATCAATAAGACCATCCAGATATTCACATGAGATTATTTCAAAAACAAAGGAATTTGTAATTAACTTAGTAACAGAAGACCTGACCAGAACCTGCGATTATGTAGGCGTTAAATCAGGAAGAGATATAGATAAGTTTAAGGAATGCAATCTCACAGAGAGCCCAAGTTCAGTGGTTAAGTGCCCTGGAATAGCTGAAAGTCCTGTATGTATTGAATGTAAGGTAGAGCAGGTTATTCCTCTTGGAACACATGATATGTTTATTGCAAAAGTAGTAAATGTAAATGTTGATAAAGACAGAATGGATGAGAACGGAAAGTTCGATTTAAACGGAAGTAATTTAATTACGTATTCTCACGGCGAGTATTTTACGTTAGGTAAGAAGATAGGAAAATTTGGTTATTCAGTAAAGAAATCTTAAATCTTTATAAAAAATGCCCTAAAATGTGGCAATCCTTGACATTTTGTCTGAAAAAGATATAATTATTATATAAGCATAATTATGTAAAGGTGCTTTGGTTTGTGTATTAATTAATCCTTTTAGAACTCCGATAGAGTTTATGAGGGTAAAGACTATAAAAAGGGAATTAAACTTAAGGAGGCACAGGTTATGGGTGGTGAATATTATATCGCACATAATACCAAAACCGACGAATATTTGGCAAAGAAGCTTATCGGTGGATATCATATGACTGTTGATATTACATCAGCATTAAAATGCAAGGATGAGCTTGAAATGAGAAAGAATATAGATAAGGCCAATGTCGATTATAAATCGCAGTTACAGATTGAGACTATTGAAGTTTATTAATTTTAATAGGGAATCGTTGGAACAATTATGTGAAGGGAGTTAGTGATAAGCTAACTCTTTTTAAATGCTCTTTAGAGGGCATGTGTTAGGAAGATTATGGCAATAAGAATTACTATGTGGACCAAGTTCATATTAAGATGCATAGTGGCATCTGTTATTGCGGCAGTTTATTTGATTAATAAGGAACTGCTGGATTTTACCACTGAAAAGAGTGGGTGGGCGCTGGTATTTATTATTGCTTTTTATGTGATTTTGATGGGAGAACTCATAGTGAGATTTCTTCCAAGTAAGTTAAAGCCAATCGGGATGCGTAAACATCTTAAGGCTCAGTATACGCCAACACTGGATTTCCTAAACAGAAACTCAGAACTCAATGAGCCTGAGAGAAAAAAACTTAAAACAGCAAATAAGAGAGCACTTATAATACTGATTTTATATTTGCTCTTAAGCGGGATCTGGTATACTTTATTTTTCCTTAAAATATTCGGCGTGCCGGAACTTGTGATGGTGATGATGTTTTATTACGTGGCGGATCTTTTTTGTGTTCATATTTACTGTCCGTTTAGAAAGATATTCCTAAGACACCGCTGCTGCACGGTATGCCGTATATATAACTGGGATGCGTGGCTGTTATTTTCACCAATGTTTATCATTATTCATCCGTTTTCAACATCCCTTTCAGTTTTGGCTTTAATATATTCTCTTACCTGGGAATATATGTATTTAAGACATCCTGAGAGATTTCTTGATACAACAAATGAGAACCTTAAATGCAAAAATTGCAAACATCATATGTGTAAAAGCAAATTAAGGGTTAAATAATTTAAATAATTGTGTTATAATGATTTTTGGAGCCTAAATGGATAACATTTAGGTTTTCTAATGGCAATGGCACTTTGCCGATTTAAAGCGTTTGCGCGTTTAAGTGCTTAAGTGTATTATTTGGGAGGAGAAGAAATGCCTATTACAGAGATTTTGGAAAGGAATGTTAAACTCTACGGAGATGACATCTGCCTGGTTGAGGTTAATCCTGAGATTACTGAGACCAAGAGAGTGACATGGAAGGAATTTGACTTAATTGAGCCAACAGCTAAGACCAAATTCAGAAGAGAGATTACATGGAATGTCTTTGAGGAGAAGGCTAACAGATTTGCCAACATGCTTATTGGCAGAGGTGTTAAAAAAGGGGACAAGGTTGCTATTCTTTTAATGAACTGCTTGGAGTGGCTTCCGATTTATTTTGGTATCTTAAAGACAGGTGCTCTTGCAGTACCTCTTAATTTCAGATATGCATCTGATGAAATTGAATACTGTCTTAATCTTGCAGAGGTTGATGTTCTTGTTTTCGGACCTGAATTCATCGGCCGTGTTGAAGAGATTGCAGAGAATATTTCAAAGAACAGATTATTATTCTATGTAGGTGAAGGATGTCCTTCTTTTGCAGAAGATTATGCAGCGCTTACATCCAACTGTTCAAGTCAGTCACCACAGATTAAATTAACAGATGATGACTATGCAGCTATTTATTTTTCATCAGGAACAACAGGTTTTCCTAAGGCTATTCTTCATAAGCACAGAAGCCTGATGCATTCATGTGCAGTTGAACAGAATCACCATGGACAGACCAAGGACGATGTATTTCTTTGCATTCCGCCTTTATATCATACAGGCGCAAAGATGCACTGGTTCGGTTCTTTCTTAGAGGGCGGCAAGGCTGTACTTCTTAAGGGAACAAAGCCTAAGACAATCTTAGAGACTGTATCAGAAGAGAAATGTACAATCGTATGGCTTCTTGTACCATGGGCTCAGGATATACTTGATGCAATTGACTCCGGAGAGGTTAAACTTGAGGATTACGAACTTAGCCAGTGGAGATTAATGCATATCGGTGCTCAGCCTGTTCCACCTTCACTTATTAACAGATGGAAGAAAGTATTCCCTAATCATCAGTATGATACCAACTACGGTCTTAGCGAATCAATTGGACCTGGTTGTGTACACCTTGGTGTTGAGAACATTCATAAAGTTGGTGCTATCGGTAAGGCAGGATATGGCTGGGAAGTCAAAATCGTCGACGAGCACAGACAGACTGTTAATAGAGGCGAAGTTGGAGAACTTGCAGTTAAAGGTCCTGGCGTCATGACATGTTATTACAATGACGAGAAGGCTACTAAGGAAGTGCTTGAAGATGGCTGGCTCTTCACAGGTGATATGGCAATGGAAGACGAGGATGGCTTTATCTTCCTTGTAGACCGTAAGAAAGACGTTGTCATCAGTGGCGGTGAGAATATCTACCCTGTACAGATTGAAGACTTCATAAGAACCAATAATGCAGTTAAGGATGTAGCTGTTATCGGTGTACCGGATAAGAGACTTGGTGAGATCACAGCAGCTATTATTGAGGTTAAGGATGGCTTTACATTAACAGAAGATGAAGTTAATGAATTCTGTCATAAACTTCCAAGATACAAGAGACCTCGTCAGATTATATTTGCTGACATACCTCGAAATCCAACCGGAAAGATTGAAAAACCAAAGCTTCGTAAGATGTATGGTGGAGATCACCTGGTTGCAGCACAGAATGAAGTGAAAGAATAAAAATTGTTTACTGGCAAGAACTGGACTAACAGTTATAATTAAGCCCGATAGCATTTTTGAAATGCAATCGGGCTTTAATGATGGTTACTTATTTATTTGTTTTGACTTCTGACTCAAAAGCATAGAAAAAAGCCCTGGGCCCTCCGTTGTACACAGTGGGTCGAGCTCTTCTATACTCTAATAATACTCCTTTCAATGAAAAAGTCAATAGTATACAGGTTATTGTAGATAAACTATTTCGCCGCTTTTTTTAATAATGATCAATCTTTGACTATGTTTATTCTTGAATTCATTTTTTAATTGTGATATTGATTCTTTTTCAGGAACACATATACGTCTTAAATCAAATATTATATTTTTTGATTGAAGAGATGCCTTATGATAGTTTTTATATATCGTTCTTTTTGCTTTACCTTGTGGACATTTTATTTCCCATTCAATTCCATCCATGATAATATCCGGACGATATACGCCAGGTATGTTGCTTGGTTGGATAAAGATTATATCTTTTCCCATATCTGCGAAATATTTAGCTGTTTCAAATTCATGTTTTTGAGGAGGCGTTGATAACCTCGAAATATCTATTTTTCCTTTCATAATGACTCCTGGTAAAAAATATTACAATAAAAAAATATAACAAAATACTCAGTTAAAGTGATAATAAATATGAATTGTGAAATTTGAACCTAAAGATTAAATGGATCTCGCATTTAGAATAAGCTTTTTATTAATTTACATCACTTGCAGAGCATTTGACAAGCATATTTTAAAATACAGCAGTTAGTTTTATTAAAATGTGCCATTTAGGTCTGTCACAGATGCCATATTTTATGTTAAATAAACAAGGAGCGGTTTCTATTGTCACACAGGTGCAAATAAAGTAAAATATACATAAGTTCGTTTTGTGAGGATGGGGTTATGGCTAGAGAAATTAGTGTTAATGAGATAAATGGAATTATAAAGGCGGTTGAGGATAACAGGCTTGTGGTTAAGAAGGCGTTGGAGGTATGTCCCAAGGCTGAAGAGGATGTGAAAAAAGCAGCAGACCTATGTGCGAAGAGTGCAGGGGCGTCTTATGCTGAGGATGTGCCGGTTGATGTTATTTCTGATGCCCAGAGCGGTATTAAGATTAAGACGCTTAAGGATGCGGGATATGAGAATCTTAAGCAGATAACGGATACGTCTGTTAAGAAACTTACAGAGATAGAGGGCATAAGCCAGGATATGGCAATGACAATTAAGAAAACAGCCCTTGATTATCTTAAGACAATAAAGAATAATTCTACCATCAGACTCAGTGCAGATGAGAAAACTGAGGAAAATTCGAGACTTGTTCTGGCTCTTGGAAAGTATATTATTTATCAGAATGCTTCCAACGTGGCAGCAGGCATAAGTTTCTATGACAGAATTGATACCACTAAATTAATTAACGATATGAAGCCTCTTACAGGTGGATTTAGTAAGATGTTTATGTCGTCCGCTAAAAAGGAAGCGGCATATAAGGCTTTTGATACATTAGATGCTGAACTTAAGGGCGAAACTGGAGCGCGAATTACTGAGATACGTTCAGCGCTTCACAGGGCAGAGAATCTGACAAATGATGAGGCGTGGGCGGATTTTGCGGCTAATCCGATTATATATGTAAATTCTTTGGAGAAAATCTGCCCCGGCATGATTAGTAATGAAAGCGATATCTACGGGCTGCCGGAAGAACTTGCTTCATCACTTGAAGAGCAGAAGGTCAGCCTTGATGGCCTTAAATGCGAACTCAGGCGTTATCAGCAGTGGGGCGTAAAATATATTCTTCATCAGGGAAGAGTGCTCCTTGGGGATGAAATGGGACTTGGTAAGACAGTACAGGCCATTGCATCCATGGTGTCACTTCGTAATACGGGAGAGACGCATTTTATGGTAGTCTGTCCTGCAAGCGTTACCACCAACTGGGAGAGAGAGGTGCAGAAGTTCAGCGACCTTCCGGTTATTGTGATTCACGGCTCTGATAAACTTGAAGAGGTTGAGCAGTGGGTTAAAGAAGGCGGCGTTGCCATAACCACATATGAGACAACGGGCGCAATTGAACTTGCTGAAGAGTTTAAGTTCTCAATGCTTACAGTGGACGAGGCTCACTATATTAAGAATCCTAATGCCCAGAGAAGTAAAAATGTCAGAAATATAGCAACTAAGGCCAAGAGAATATTATTTATGACAGGTACGGCCCTTGAAAACAGGGTTGATGAGATGATATCCCTTATTGATGTACTTGATCCGAATATTGCGAAGTCGGTTAAGGGTATCGCATTTTTGCATCAGGCTCCGAAGTTCAGGGAGACGGTGGCGCCGGTTTATTTCAGGCGTAAGAGAGAGGACGTACTTACAGAACTTCCTGAACTTATTGAGAATTATGAATGGTGTAACTTAAGTAAGGAAGAGAAGAAGGTTTATCTTAAGACTCTTCTTGGAAAGAATTTCATGAACGTTCGAAGAGTATCATGGAATGTGGAGGATATTAATAATTCTTCGAAGGCAATGCGTCTTAAGGAAATAGTGGAAGAAGCCAAAGAAGAAGAGCGCAAAATCATCGTCTTCTCATTCTTCCTTGATACCATACAAAAAGTTCAGGCGCTCCTTGGGGATATATGTTATGGCCCAATAAACGGTTCCATACAGCCGAAGGAAAGACAGGAGATTATTGATGAATTTAATAATGCTCCGGCGGGCTCAGTACTTCTTGGACAGATTCAGTCGGCAGGAACAGGACTTAATATTCAGTCAGCATCTATAGTTGTACTTTGTGAGCCACAGTTTAAACCTTCAATTGAAGATCAGGCAATATCAAGGGCATATCGTATGGGACAGTCAAGAAATGTACTGGTTTACAGACTTCTTTGCGATAATACCATTGATGAAAAGATGACCAAAGTTCTTGAGCAGAAGAAGAAAGAATTTGAAGCCTATGCTGATGAATCCGTGGCAGGAAGGGAAAGTATAGAACTTGATGATAAGATTTTTGGCAATATGATTGAAGAAGAAATAGAGAGAATCAAAGCTGAAGGAGAAATCGAGATTCCTGAAAATGTGGTTGAAACCACGAATGAACAGGCTACAGCAGATGAACAGGCTTTGGAAAAAGAAGAACAAAAAATCGATAATTAAACAAAAAATTTAATATGTTTATTGCTGGATTTATGATAAAGTAGAAGAGTACCTAGAGTTATTTATGGAGGAATTATTATGTTAGAATCAGTATTAGCAAAAAAAGAAGTAGCAACCAAGAAGAAGATTACTTACAAGACCATCGCATCAGTTACACTTATTGCCATGGCTGTAATTCTTCCACAGATTGTACATTTAATTGCAGGCCAGCCTGGCGGCGTTCAGTGGCTTCCTATGTATCTTCCGGTACTTATTGGCGGATGCCTTCTTGGAAGCAAATGGGGTGTTATTGTTGGTATTTTATCACCACTTGCAAGTTTTGCTATTACATCTGCATTCGGTAATGCAATGCCGGCACTTCCAAGACTTCCATTTATGGTGCTTGAACTTGGAGTTATGGCAATTGTTTCAGGTCTGTTTGCAAAGAAAATATATGAGAACAGTCTTTGGGCTTTTGTTGCAGTAATCAGTGCACAGATTATCGGAAGATTAGTATTCCTTGGCGCAGTATTCGCACTTCAGAAATTTGTTCCTTTCACAGTTCAGATGATATGGGGGCAGATTATTACAGGTCTCTGGGGACTTGGTCTTCAGGCTGTTTTAGCTCCTGTAATTATGATTGCCATGGCTAAGGCTATGAAGAAGGATTAATAATGAGAGATATTGATATAGCAAAGGCTAATCTCGAAGGCCACAGCATATGTCTTTGTAAGGATGGAAAGTTCTTTACTAAAGATGATAAGGGAATCTCGCCGATGGTGGATTTGATTGGTGAGGGCACTGACCTTAAAGGTTATTCAGTATCAGACCTTATTGTAGGTAAGGCTGCAGCAATGCTTTTTGTATTAAGTGGCATTTCGTGTGTTCATGCCGTGGTTTTATCCAAAGGCGGTGAAGATTATCTTAAGGCTCACAATATTGAATATACCTATGATACCCTGACTGAGAGAATCATTAACAGAATGGGTACGGGAGCGTGTCCGATGGAGATAGCCGTAAAGGATATCGATGATCCAAAGGATGGATATGAAGCCATAGTTAAGAAAAGAGAAGAACTAAGGAAAAGTAAAATAAAATAATAAATGTAAAACAGCACTGCTAAAAATGATGTATAATTGTTTTTAGGCGGTGCTTTTTAAAATTTTATATATGAACATAAAAAAGACATAATCCGGGAGTAAACTTTAATTAAAGTTACTTAATGGGAGGCATTAGGATGGCATATAAACTGCTGGTTGTTGAAGATGACAAGGACATAAGAGAGATTATTAAAGACTATTTCACTGATGAGAACAAGAGTCAGGTATTTAATGTGACTGAGGCAGAGAATGGTACAAAAGCTTTGGAGATAATTAGTGAAAATGAGTTTAATCTGATTTTTCTTGATGTCATGCTGCCGGGACTTGATGGTTTTTCCATTTGCAGAAAAATAAGAGAAAAGCAGGATGTGCCGGTTATATTCATCAGTGCAAGAACCATGGAAGAAGACGTCCTTCTGGGGTTTGAGACAGGTTGTGATGATTATGTGACAAAACCTTTTAATCTTGCAACTTTATATGCCAAAAGTGTAGCTTTAATCAGTAGAAGCCAGGGAATGGTGGTTGATAAGTATTTAAGTCTTGGAAATATCAAGGTAGACAAGGAAAAAGCCCTGGTAATGTGTGATGGCAAGTGGCAGCAGTTCTCACCGAAAGAGTTTGACCTGCTTGTTTATTTTATGGAGCATAAGGATATGGTTTTATCAAGAGAGAGACTCTTAAATGCAGTGTGGGTCTCTGACCTTGATGTATATGACAGGGTGGTGGATGACCATATCAGAAAACTTCGTAAGCTTCTTGGCAAGAATGGAAAACTGATTAAAACTGTGCCTACCAAAGGTTATAAGATTACTGACAAGTAGGAGGCGGATTATGAAGTATAAGAAGAGGAAAAAATTTATAAATGTGATTTGGCCAAGAGTCTTAATTTCGTGGATTTTGGCGGCAGCATTTTCACTTATTTTAATTAATTTATTTTATGATTATCAGACGAGTATGTTTTACAGACTCAATAAAGAAGAGGCTGATTTAATAAACAGATATTTCAGAACTTCTGAAAAGTTTTCTGCGTCTTTTGACAATATTGAGGAAGACAGAAGCAGTATTAAAATGCTGCTTTCAAGTATGGGTGGCTCATATGGATATGGCATAAGCGGAATTGATGGTATGTTCGAAGTGGATTCCAGAGCATATGCCATGATGTATGACACAAAGACCAATGAGGTGGTGGAAGATTCTTCAGCATGTTTATTCCTGTATTATGATCCTGATAGTCAGTATGCTGGTTTTGACCATTATTATGTATGTAAATTTGAAGATGTTGCAGGTATAGAAGTATTTGATGAATTAAAAGATTATCTGGATAATCTTGACTATGGTATGGGACCTTATGTGGGAGCAAAGCCACACAGGGAATATATGATATCAGCTCTGGATTTCTATGTTGATGAAGAGAATATGACATTCTATCCTGGAACCATTTCATATAAGATAATGGAGGGCCGTTTCAATAATCTTACAGGAAGTCAAAAAGATGTGACAATGACAGATGAGGTGGTTGTGGACTGCACAGCTTACTTAGGTGATAAAATTAGTGGTCTTAACCACATAACCGTTGAAAGACCTGTCACATATTTCGGCAGCAATGAGACAGATAAATTAACTGTGGAAAAATATACAGTTAATCCGGAAGGAACTATGGAGAACGCCGAAAGTTTTTCAATAGGTGAGCTTTTCTCAAAACATGCCTGGATATATGAGAATTCCATTGACTGGGGTGATGGCAAAGAAATTAGAATGTTTGTGGTAAGGCCCAATGGTTTTAAAACCTTAATGCCGATTTATGCAGGGATTGCTTTATTCTTCTTTGGATTATTTACCCTTATTGCGGCTTTATTATCATATGTACAGTATAGTAAACTTTCATATTTTTATAAAAATGAGGATTATCGCAAGACTTTAATGAATTCCATGGCTCATGATTTAAGAACGCCTCTAACTGTTATGGGCGGATATGCGCAGAATCTCAAAGAAAATATCCAGACAGAGAAAAGGGAATATTATGCTGATTCCATAAATAAAAATGTGGATTATATGAATGGTATTATTACAGATGTAATAGAATTATCCAAACTGGAAGAGAGCATGGGGAAGACTCACAGGGTTTCAGTCAATTTGTGTGATATTGCAAAGGAAGTTCTGGATGAGCATAAGGATATGCTGGATGAAAAGGGTATTAGCGCCAGCGTTGAGGGCTCATGTATAAGGCGCGTTGATAAGGATCTTATGAAGAGAGCCTTTGATAATCTGGTGACAAATGCATATAAATATACCGAAGAAGGCGGTTGTATAAAGGTGGTTGGATGTAATAAGCCTTTTATGTCTAAAGTTATGTTAACCAATGGTCCGATTAAGGAAGTTAAGGTTAAGAGTAATAAATTATGGGAAGCATTTGTTAAAGGCGATGACAGCAGGGAAGGCAAAAATGGCAGCGGTCTGGGACTCTCCATAGTTAAGAACATTCTTGATGTACATCACCTTAAAGGGAAGATTAGCATTAGCGGACAGGAGTTTATAGTTAGAATAAAATAGACGGTATATAATTTTTAAAATTATATGTTGACTTTTATCCACAGGTTTGTTATTATAGTTAGGTCGTTTGGACTATGCGGGGATGCTGGAATTGGCAGACAGGCTAGACTAAGGATCTAGTGTTGGCAACGACGTGTGGGTTCAAGTCCCATTTCCCGCATTAAGAGCCTTATTGATTGAAAGATATTAATAAGGCTTTTTTTATACTTGAATTAGTGATATAATGGATAAGGTTTAGCAATTAAACACTATTGTGAACAGGGGTGGTAAAAAGTATGAATTTTGAAGAAACAGCTAACTCTAGAAGGATCGGTGATTTTAAGAATCAGAATGCACCGGCAGGTGGTTACGAAGTTCTTGCTACAACAGTAAGAGAGAACAACTGTAAGATTTTCATCAGAAAGTGGTTAGAGACTAATCCTTTCAATGAAATGGTTGAGTTCTTAAGAGCAAGAATCATTGGACAGGAGAATGTTATTTTATTAGCTACATATGTTTACAGACATCTTGAAGCTATTGCCAATAACCTTCCAAGTAACAATAACGTACTTCTGGCAGCTCCTTCCGGATGTGGTAAGACGGAGACTTACAGATCACTTAAGCTCTATTTCGAGCCTAGAATTCCAGACCTTATTATTTATCAGATGGATATGACATCTTTCAACGAAGAGAGTTATACAGGTAATGATACAGCAGATATCTTAAAGCCACTTTTCGAAGATGTTGTTCAGAATACAAATGATAAGATTGCAATTATCTTCCTTGATGAGTTCGATAAGAAAATCGTTCCTACCAGTAAGATACAGGGCGAGAACAAGAACTTATTCGTTCAGTTCAAGATGCTGACCATGCTTGAAGGCCGTGATGTTGTTTACAACAAGAAGGGCAGCAAGGTAATGGAAGATAAGGTTATCAATACAGCTAACTGTATGTTCGTTGGACTTGGTTCATACGATGAATACAGAAAGATGAATCCATACAGCTCAGACCATTATGAGTTTATTAATAAGCAGAGCATGGTTGAACTTGGTGGTTCATACGAACTTCTTGGACGTTTCGTTGACGTTATTAACTTCCACAGACTTGATGAGCAGTCACTTAATACAATTATTGATAAGATTGTAGTTGAAGAGGAACTTTCATTCGGTAACAAGTACAAGATTATTCTTGGTGAGAACATGAGAAGATTCCTTGTTGAGAATGCTAACAACGAGTATGGTTGTAGATTCTTATCAAGTATTATTCATCAGATTGTTATTAAGGCATATCAGTATCTGCTTGTTAATAATATTACTAATGAAGTTAATGCAGTTCATATCATCGATCCTGATCATTATGAAGTTGGTTATCTCGATGAGAATGAAGGCGAGGAAGAAGCATAATAAGTTAATAGTCATCCGTGTGTGAGTTCGCACACGGGTGTTCTTTTGCGGAAGTGGTGGAATGGCAGACGCGCAGGCTTCAGGTGCCTGTGGTAGCAATACCGTGTGGGTTCAAGTCCCATCTTCCGCATTGAAAAAGGGCCAAGCGAGCTTGGTCCTTTTTTAATGCGGAAAAGACCTTGAACCCAGGGTTCAAGGTCTCCTCGCAGCATAGCTGCTTCGTCGGTCCACTCGGCGGGAAAAAGGTCCACTGGACCTTTTTCTTATTCCGCCTCGCCCCATCTTCCGCATTACAATGAGCCGAATAGAAAACGAAGTTTTTAGCTCAATAACAAAACGCACTTTGTGCTTGCACAAAAGGGCGGTTTTGTTTGAGCGATAGAAGAAGCGCAAGCTTCTTTATTCGGCGAATGTTGCGAGATGAGCAAGAGCGAAGCTCTGCGAATCACGGCAAATCTTTATATATTCTTAATTTGGTTATATGTCGTTAGTATGTTATAATAAAAAAGTTAGGGGGTGATGAATTGAGAGAAGATATACTTAAAGGAATATCAGAAGAACTCTTTAATAAGGCCAAAGCGTGCAAGAGTCCGGAAGAGATATTTGCGCTGGCTAAAGAAGAGGGGATAGAACTGACTGAAGAGCAGCTTGAGGCTGTTAGTGGTGGTTTTTGTGAGCCTGCACCGGCATGTTCATATTGTGGTTCTACAAATACACGTTACATGTTAAATAGCAGGATGAAAGATATTGTTCTCTATTGTTATGATTGTAAGAAGCAAAAACCATATAATCCGATGAAGCATAGTTAATATATTAAGAGAGGGCATTCTATGAAAGAAGATTTATTAAAAGGAATATCAGAAGAACTCATTAATAAGGCCAAAGCATGCAAGAGTTCGGAAGAGATTTTTGCGCTGGCTAAAGAAGAGGGAGTAGAGCTGACTGAAGAGCAGCTCGAAGCAGTTAATGGTGGTTATTGCAAAAAGACTGATAAATACCAGTGCCCGGAATGCGGACAGCACTATTGTTATATTCGAGATTATAATGAATATACTAAAATTATTTATCTTACATGTCTAAACTGTGATCACCTGTGGATGCAACAGGAGCCTAACTGGCCGGAATAGCAAACAGAATAACAAACAGAATAACAAACAGATTAAGGAGGTATTATTATGAGAGAAGATTTATTGAAGGGGTTATCAGAAGAGCAGATTGAGAAGGTTTTAAATTGCAAGAGCGTGGATGAGATTCTTGCTGTTGCCAAAGCTGAGGGCGTTGAATTAACTGATGAGCAGCTTGAAGCCATTAGTGGTGGTGGCTGTGATGCAAAGCAATATTTCGTATGCAAATTTTGTGGTAAAACGGCCGCTGTTCCATTGCCAATAATTCCTAAAAAAAAGATATATTATATGTGCTATGATTGTAGAAAAACCTGGGAAGAAGAAATGTTTTAGGCATAAAACAAAATCCGATAAATGGGAGTTTATTATATGAGAGAAGAATTGTTAAAGGGGCTGACTAAAGATCAGATAGAGAAAGCCAAGGAATGTAAAAACGTTGATGAGTTACTTGCTCTGGCCAAGGCTGAAGGCGTTGAATTAAACGATGAGCAGCTTGAAGCCATTAATGGTGGATGTTCAGTTGCTGTTTATACATGTCCTCAATGTGGTTCAGGTGATGTTTCCGTTACTAAAATTCCACTTGTTAATTATTGCGTATGTAAATCTTGCGGTTATAACTGGACAGAGTAATTAGTGTAAAAGGGGTAATAATGAGTAAAATCAAGCAATATGCGGCGATTTGTCTGACGATAGGTGCTATGGTGCTTGGAAGCTGCACAGGTGAAAATGTGCAGGAGACGGAAGATGATATTGTACAAGTAGATGAGAGTACTGATGAATTAACTGATGAGACTTTGGAAGACGAAGAAGAGAAGAAGCCATTATCAGGAAATGATCTGATTCAGCATCATGATAATCATACTTATGTGCATGGTGATGATGGATATTATTGCTTGCTGGAAGATGGTGTAGAGTATAATCTTGTTAGCCAGATAGCGGGAACATGCTGGATATGTGCCACGTCATGTGCTTCCATTACTGGATATGAGATGAAGCATGATGGGGTAATTGCTCCTTTTGATCAGCATGAACTTGTGGATGCCATTTATGATGAAGATGAGAGTGGTGGAGTAAGCGTTGTAGGCGGTGCATATGAAACCGGTGGACTTGCAATTTGCTCAATAAATGAGCTTAGCCTGGGCTTTGGTGATGGTTATGTTTTGGATGAAGCCATTGAAGCCAGGGGCTGGACAATGGATGAGATAAAGGAAGGCATACAGAAGTATGGTGGACTTTATATAGGTATTCCGGATAGTAACAGAGCATGGGTAGGATATAAGGATGGATATAATACCCTTAACTGGCCGGATGCAGAAGATACCGATTATGATCACTCAATTACGGTGATTGGCTGGGATGATCATTTTCCTAAGGAAAACTTTGTTAAGCCTGCAGCTGAAGACGGAGCATGGATAACCTATAACAGTAACTTTCCTGAAAAATATTATTATGTTTCTTATGAAACACATTTCGATCAGATTTTTGATCCACCTGTGTTTATGTCAGTATCGGATGAGTATTCCAAAATCATTTCCCATGATTGTGGTAAATGGACAGAAGAGGTGGCAGGAGATGGAGAGACTACTGTAGCAAATGTCTTTGAAGAAAAAGGAACTCTTTCTGCAGTAGGAACCTTTATTACAGAAACTGATGAAGATCTGACAATAGAGATTATGAGCTCTGACTTAAAAGAAGTAATATACACCCAGGAGTGTCATGCAGATAAGGCTGGATATAAAGTCTTTAAACTGGATGAACCAATTGAGGTAGATAAGTATGCCATTGTTATCACATATCCAAATGGAGCACCTGTTGAAGGGTCTTCATTTAACTATGATGAAAATACAAAAATAGTAGCCTTTAGTGACAAAGGCGAATCCTTTATTTTGATTGATGATGAATGGCTTGATATGAGCGAGAAAGAGACCTGGGATAAGGTTGGATTTGAAACAAATAATGCCTGTATCAGAGCATTATATTGATAGATTTGTGAGAACAAATATTGAATAATGGGGGTTTGGGAGAATTAATTATGAGGCTTTATGGTTCAATAGAAGCCGGCGGCACGTGGATGAAATGTGCCATTGGTGATGAGAATGCCAGTATTATGGACAGCATTGTTATTCCTGTTACAAAAAGGGATGAGACAATCGGGAAAATGCTGGAATATTTCGAAGATAAGGATATTGCGGCCCTTGGAATTGCCTGTTTTGGACCGCTTGATCTTAATCCTGATTCTGAAACTTACGGATATATTACCAAAACTCCCAAAATTGGTTGGGAGAATGTAAATATTAAAGGCATATTTGAAGATAAACTTAAGGTTCCTGTGGTACTTGATACCGATGTAAATGGTGCACTTCTTGGTGAAGTGATGCATGGTGCAGGAAAAGGATACAAGGATGTGGTTTACATAACTATCGGTACAGGGATAGGCGCCGGAATCTATTCGGGTGGCAATCTTGTTCATGGTATGCTTCATCCGGAAGCAGGACACATTATTCTCAAATCCGCCAGGGGAGACCATTACAAAGGCAAATGTCCATTTCATAATTACTGTTTTGAAGGCTTGGCTTCAGGCCCGGCCATTGAGGACAGATGGGGACAAAAAGGTGAGACTTTGTCTGACAAAGAGGAAGTCTGGGAAATTGAAAGTGAATATATAGCTCAGGCTTTGGTTAATTATATTATGATTCTTTCTCCGAAGAAGATTATTCTTGGTGGAGGAGTAATGAATCAGGAAGTTCTCTGGCCGCTTATCAGGGAGAAAACCCTGGAAATGATTAACGGATATATTGATACCAGGGAACTGAGGGATATTGATAATTATATTGTTCCGGCATCGCTTGGCGGTAATCAGGGACTTGTTGGCGGTTTGGAACTAGCCAAAACTGCTATTGTTTAATTCTAAAAATGTAGTATAATACAATACGATTAAAACGTAAGTTTTCGGGAGGAGAAAAAATGAAGAAAAGTGTATTATTATTAAGTGTTGGTGTGATGGTTATTGGTATGGCTGCCTGCCACAAACCAGTTGAAACTCCGGAACCACAGGTTGAAGAGGTTGTTGAAGAAACTGTGGAGGAAGTAGCTGAAGAACCGGCAGAAGAAACTGAAGAAGAGGTTGGTCTTGCTAATCCTTGGTCAGCATCAAGTGCTGAAGAAGCTATGGTAGGCAGAAGTTTTGTTGCTCCGGAAGGCGCTGAGAATATTGAATGGTCAAAGATGGAAGGTGATGGAAATACTCTTTATCAGATGACATTTGATTTAGATGGCAGAACTTACACAGCAAGAGAGCAGATCTCAGATGAGGCTGTAGATATTTCAGGCACATATTATGACTGGACAGTATCAGAAGATATCAAACTTCAGAACTGGGCTGATGGCAACATGACAGGTACAATGTATCGTTATATCGGAGATGATGAGTGGGTTGATTTATGTACATGGTTTGATGTAGAAATCGGCACAGCATATTCACTTACAGTATCCGACACAGAATTAGATGGTTTTGACATTACAGCAATTGCATCTGCTATGTGCCCACAGGAATAATTTGAAATATAACAAAGGGAAGAGTAATAATGTATTATAGTAATGTTATTGATTTGATAGGCAATACACCGTTATTGTCTTTAGAAGAGAGCACAGGCTACAAAATTTATGCCAAAGCTGAATTTCTTAATCCTGGTGGAAGTATTAAAGATCGTATCGCCAAGAATATGATTGAAGTTGCTGAAAAAGAAGGCAAGCTTAAACCTGGCATGACAATTGTTGAGCCAACATCCGGTAATACTGGAATCGGTCTTGCTCTTTGCGGCGTAAGAAAAGGTTATAAAGTAATCATTGTTATGCCTGAGAATATGTCAGAAGAGCGTAAGAAGATTATTAAGGCTTTAGGCGCAGAACTTGTATTGACACCACAGGAACTCAGTGTGGACGGCGCCGTGGTTAAAGCAACGGAAATTGCATCTTCGTCCGACGAGTATTTCGTCCCTCAGCAGTTTAAGAATCCTGCCAATCCGGACATACATTATAAAACAACTGCCGTTGAACTTTGCGAGCAGCTGGGAAAGAAGATAGATGTTTATGTTTCGGGTATTGGTTCAGGCGGAACACTGCAGGGTGTTGCAAAATATCTTTTGGAGAAGAATCCTGATACCAAGATAGTAGCAGTTGAACCTAAGAATGTTTCAGCGCTTCTTGGAGATGAACCTGGACTTCATCAGATTCAGGGTATAGGCGATGGTTTTATCCCTGATATACTTGATACGTCAATTATTACTGATATTGTGGAAGTAACTGATGATGATGCCATTAATACAGCAAGAAACCTTGCACATGTTCAGGGACTCCTTGTTGGTACAAGTGCAGGTGCCAATGTATGGACGGCTATGCAGATGGCTGAGAAATATGGAAAGGATAAGGTTATTGCAACGATCCTTCCTGACAGAGCAGAAAGATATTTCTCTACAGCGTTGATTTAAATAGTTGACATAAGTTTATATGCTAGTAATAAACAAACTGATAAAAGTATTAGAAAATGGATACATCCATAGGATGTGTCCATTTTTAGTGCGAAGAGGGTCCCTACTCGATGGCGAAGAGGGTGCAAGTATATGTACCGGAGTTCCTGATTATGGTATAATATTGTGTAGCAGGAATATAGCAAATAAAGGAGATAATTCATTGTGGGAACGCTTATTACATTTGAAAATGTAGGCAAGGTGTATCATACAGGGGATATAGTTTATGAAGCACTGCATGATGTGAATCTTACAATTGATGAAGGGGAGATGGTTGTGATTTTAGGACCTTCGGGAGCAGGTAAGAGTACACTTCTTAACATGCTAGGAGGTCTTGACAGTGCAACGTCCGGAAAGATAACTTTTGGGGATAAAGTTATTACAGAATTAAATGATAAGGAACTGGGACTTTTCAGGGCTAAAGATGTGGGAATCATTTTTCAGTTCTATAATCTTATTCCAACGCTTAATGCCATGGAGAATGTTGCTTTAATGAACGAGCTGGGAATAGATATTATGGATCCTTATAAAGCTCTTGAACTGGTGGGTCTTTCGGACAGGGCCAAAAATTTCCCGGCCCAGATGTCCGGCGGTCAGCAGCAGAGAGTGTCCATAGCCAGGGCTCTTGCCAAGAAGCCGAGGCTGCTTCTGTGCGATGAGCCTACAGGTGCTCTTGATACCAATACAGGTAAGGAAGTTATTAATATTTTGCAAAATCAGGCAAGAGAGGAACACAGAACGGTGGTTATTGTTACCCATAATGATTTGTTTGCCCACCTTGCGGACAAAGTAATATATGTTAAAAACGGTACCGTGGCGGATGTGGTATTAAACGAGAATCCTTTGACAGTAGATGAAGTGGAGTGGTGATGACATGAAGAATTTTTGGAAAAAGAATAAATGGAAAATAATAATCGCAGTTGTTTTGGTGATTGTAGCAGCAGGCGTGCTGGCGTATTTTTTATCCCCTGATACGGTGGAAGCAGAGGCGGTAACTAAGGGAGATGTGCAGCAGAGTGTCACGGATGTGGGATATGTGGAAGCAGATGATGTTCTTGTGATATATGCACCGGTGAGCGGTAAAATCTCAGAGGTTATGTTCTCCTTAGAAGATGAGGTCAAAGAAGGGGACAAGTTGGCAGCATATGATATGACATCCTTTGATGAAGCATTAAAAGAGGCAGAGATAAGCAGAGACTATGACAAGGATGTATATGATGGTATAGTGAGCCAGAATGCGGCTTACAAGGAACTTTTGTCCCAAACCCAGAATGCCAACACGGATTATCAGAGTCAGTATGTTAAATTAATGGAATCAAGAGACCAGCTTTTGTATGCCCAGAATGAAAGGGAAAATAATAACGAAGCTAATATTAATGCGCTTGACGCACAGTTCTCCATTGTAACTGTTGCTCTTCAGGATGCCACGGCCCAGCTGGAGGCTGCCCAGAGTGAAGAGGAGATTGCGGCGGCCAAGAAGAAGATTGCAGATTTGGAAAATCAGATAACAATCAACAGGCAGCAGATTGCGTCCATAAGTCCTTATACCCTTAGTATGGAAGAGTATGGCAGATATCTGTCCCTTGTTCGTCAGATGGAACTTATTGATGTGCTGTGGTCCCAGAGTTTTGAGCAGTATTCCATGGCTAAGGCGGGAATAGTTAACGAGTCCACCCTTAAGTCCTATGGGGATGCGGTGGAACTGTCGGAGCTTCATGTGGAGCAGGCTAATCGTTTTAAAGAAATGGCTGCCAATGGAATAGTGTCCGGGATAAACGGAACAATAGTTGAGAGGCTTGCAGACCCGGGAGCCTATGTGGAAGCGGGAACACCTCTTTTTACCCTTCAGCCAACCAGCGGTTATAAGGCAACTATTCTGATATCAAGATATGATATTGATTATGTAAAAGCGGGACAAAAGGCATCTGTAACCGTAGGCAATGAAACATATGAAGGTGTTGTGGACAGTATAGCCAAGGTGGCAACAGATGATGGGTCAGGTAAACCTAAAGTTAAGGTTACTGTTACTTTTGACGATAAAAAAGTCTCCCCGATTATCGGACTTGAAGCCGATATCACTCTTTTTATGGAAGAAAAGAAAGATGTTCTTAAGGTGAACGAAAAGGGCGTCTATTCGGATGATGAAGGGGATTATGTATATGTTATTGAAGATGGATATATAGCAAGAAGAAATATTGAAACAGGCTGCTCAGGGGGTGGATATGTTGAAATATTACGTGGGCTTAATGAAGGCGAGAGCGTAATTATATCCCCTGTCATTCCGGATGATATAGGCAGCAAAGTTAGCGCCAAATAGCAGGGAGCAATATATGCTTTTAAGAAAAGTTATAAGAGATTTAAGACAAAATGCAACGCAGTTTGTTGCCATATTTATAATGACTTTTTTTGCCATGCTTATGGTGGGCGGTTTTGATGCGGGTAAAAACTGTACCCTCATGACAGGTACCGAGTATCTGGAAGATTACGGATATAAGGATCTGGATGTTCGTGGAACCGTGTTTAGCCCCGGTAATATTTCAAAACTTGAAATGATGGATGAAATCAAGGCCGTGGACGGCATTATGCATGCCTATGGCAAGGTGGTTCTGGATAAAGAATATCTTCTTGTGATGAATTACGTCTCAAGCACGAAGGTTTCAAGAATGATGGTAGTGGATGGTGAGGAATATGTTCCCGGTGCCTCGGGGTTATGGCTTGAAAATGAATTCGCCAAAGCCAAAGGGGTAAGAGTGGGGGATGTCATATCACTTAAAATCGGCAATCAAACCCAGAAAGAAGTGGTAAAAGGTCTTGTATACTATCCTGAATATCTTTATTATGTGCCCAGCGATACCTATCCGGAACCTATATACGGAACCCATGCTTTTGGGGTTATGGATATTTCCTCCGCTCCTTTTGAGGAGACATACTATGACCAGCTTACCGTTGATTTAAATGATGTGGACGGTCAGCTGATGTCTCTGACAGACGAAGATATCCTTATAATGAAAGAGATAAAGGATAAGATTACGGATACTCTCGATAATGATGAGATTATTGTAAAAACAAAAACCGAGGATGATGTTTACGGTTTCTTTTCCTCCAGTACAGAGTCCTTTGATTCGGTTTCATCTTTGTTCGCGGTGCTTTTTATATCCGTGGCTCTCCTGGGCATTCTGACTACCATGACCAGGCTTATCAGTAAGCAGAGAACCCAAATCGGAACCATGAAAGCACTGGGATTCTCCGATAAAAAAATTATAATTCATTATCTGTCTTATTCAGCAATAGTCACCTTGATAGCGGCTATGCTGGGTATTGTTATCGGCAGGTATACTCTGGGGCTTTACTTAAAAAGTATCAATGATTATTATTATCAGAATCCCTATGCGGCTCTAAGGTCTTCTTATCAGAGCATTGTCATGCCCCTTGCCGCAGTACTTATTAGCATAATTACAACATATATATGCACGAAAAAGACTCTTTCGGAGAATGCTGCCGAGATACTTAAGCCTGCTGTGCCGAAGACAGGACAGACCGGATTACTTGAGAAAACTCCGGTGTGGGAGCATCTTAAGTTCGGGTCAAGGTGGAATATACGTGATGTGGACAGAAACAGACTTAGAACGGTAATGAGTATTCTTGGTATTATATTCACATCCACCCTTTTGTTTACCGCCTTCGGATTCGCCGAATGTCTTGCAGGTCAGTCGGACTGGATGTATGGCACCATATGCAGCGCAAGGTACAGAATATTATTTGAGGATGCCTCATACAGTCAGGTATATGATTATTCCAGGCAGTTCAAAGGGCAGATGGTTCAAATGGAAAATGCAACCATATATTCCGACACGGTTACGGATGTGAGACCGATGCAGGTATTTGATGAGGGGAATCTGTATCATTTCCAGAATGAGAATGAGGAATTCTTCGACCTTCCGGATACGGGAGTGATTCTTACATCCAATATGAGAGATGTTCTGGAGGTTGATGTGGGAGACATGATTTCCTGGCGTATTCCGGGGGATAAAACTCTGTATAGGGCCAGAATCATGGGATTTAATATACAGGCATCCGACCAGGGGATGATATTAAGCAGAAAAGCCTGGGAGAGCATTCGTGGAGATTTCAGGCCTAATATTTTATATACCAATAAAACAGTGGACAAGTCTCTTGAAAAAAGACCGGAAATATCTGCGGTTAATGATGTGGTTATGATGAAAAGAACCCTGGAAGCCGGTAATGAACTGGGATATGCCATAGCTGTCATTATAAGCACCATTGCGGTGGTTATGGGAGTAATTGTTCTGTATAATCTGGGAGAATTATCTTACATAGAGAAGGTTAAGGAAATAGCAACAATGAAAGTGCTGGGCTTTCAGTCCCTTGCCATTCGTCTTATCATATTGCAGCAGAATCTGTCCATAACAATTCTCGGGGCTTTAATGGGAGTTCCCCTTGGAAGAGTGCTGCTTGATGTAATCAATGACGCTTATTACCATCCGGATGATGATGTGCTGGTTAATCTTTCACCTTTTGTTTATATAGCAACCGTGGCGGGGACTTTTGCCGTGTCGGTAATAGTTAATATATATGTTACTTCCAAGATTAACAAAATAGATATGGTTGAAGCACTGAAGGGGGCTGAGTAGATAATGTATAAGTTGGTGTGCATCGCCTGATAGTTATTCAGCCAAATGATATACCTCAGACATGTCATAAGAAGGGGAGAGTTCTTCCCAGACTCCATTGTCTACCTCAATGTACCAGATGCCGTCTTCATATTCCATCCAGCCATAATCACCATAATCAGAAGAGATGCCTTCGTACCAGTACTGCCAGGTATTTGGCTTCACATCGGTATTATACCAAAGGTAGCAGTCACTGTATGGGTCATAGTAGGATTCGTAAGTGCTGTTCCAGTTAAGCATTCTTTCATATGCAGTTGATGAATCGGTTAATTCAAAACAGCCGTCTTCAACATAGTCCAAATACAGGGTTTTACCGTAGATATCTGTATTGCTCAAAGACTGAGCAGTTGATGTCTGAGTATAAGCACTGTTGTTGGTATTAACTGTATTAACATTATTATTGTTATTTGAAGGAGTAAGCATACCTAAAATTGAGAGCACACCTCCAAATAAAGTGGTAATACATGGCATAATACTTGACATTGCGACAAGAATAATAACAGTTATCAATGTTGCTTTCATTCGTGGACTTACGGAAAGCGGTTTTGTATAATATGGTGATGACATGGACTCGGCATAAAGGTTATCTTCTTCATCCAAAATCGCATCTATAACCATATTTGCTGAACAGTTAGGGCATTCCATGGTCTGGTTATCATCGGTTAAGTCCCTGACTATTGTAGTGCCGCAGTATTCACAGTGCATTGGCACGTTCTCATACTTCTCATTATGTTTTAAGATAAGAGTTTCATATCTGTTACCGTTCTCATCATAATAACCTTTTTCATATGTCTGACCTGAGATAGAATCAGTCCATCCCATAGGATAGAAGACATAGTCGTGCTTTTTACAGTTATAGCTTGTTGTTGGATGAGTTGAAGCATGACTGTAACTGGTCGGCTGATGAAATCTCGGTCTGTCAGGTCTTGTATTCTTGCTTGAATAAGTAGCTGCAGAACCTCCTCTTGAGTATGAGTTCTTACCAAATGATGAACTATGTGAGGAAGAACTGTGAGATCTGTAGCTTGAAGAACTTGATCTGTGGCTTGATGAGCTGTGAGACCTGTGACTTGAGCTATGTGATCTTGAACTCGAATGATGACTTGAACTACTGTGTCTGCTAGGTGGCATAAGCCTTTCCCCCTTTTTTTTAATACTAATAGTATTAAAGCATATATAGGGCATTAAAACAAGAGGCGGCGATTTGGCCCAAAAAATTAAAAATAAAAAAAAGGAAAACAGCAAGGGGGCAAGTATAATAAATATGGGGCTAGTTTTCCGAAGTCCCATTATGTAAAGTTTTTAGCGAGGTGAATGGTTATGACCATCAGAGAAAAACTTGAGATAGATGAGAAGGAAACTCTTAGTGAATTTGCTACTTTAAGCATTAATTCAAAAGGGCGACTGGTTGATGAGAAGCAGTGCGATATAAGAACTGTGTTCCAAAGAGACAGGGACAGGATTATTCACTGTAAGGCTTTTAGAAGACTTAAGGATAAGACCCAGGTTTTCTTGTCGCCGGAAGGTGACCACTATAGAACCAGACTTACTCATACTCTTGAGGTGTCTCAGAATGCAAGAACCATTGCCAAGGCTTTAAGGCTTAATGAGGAACTGGTAGAAGCGATTGCTTTAGGCCATGACCTTGGACATACGCCTTTTGGTCATGCTGGCGAGAGAGCCCTTAACAGAGTATGTACTCTGGGCTTTGAGCATAATGAGCAAAGCTTAAGGACTGTGGACGTTCTTGAGAAGGATGGTCAGGGACTTAATCTTACATTTGAGGTAAGAGATGGTATTCTTAACCACCAGACTAAGTCCACACCTGCCACATTAGAGGGCAAGGTAGTAAGGCTTGCTGACAAAATCGCCTACATCCATCATGATACAGATGATGCAATAAGAGCAGGCATACTTAAGGAAGAAGAAATCCCTGCTGAACTTAGAAAAATACTCGGCAACAGACCGACTGAAAGACTGGATACTTTTATCCACGATATAATCACCAACAGTATGGGCAAGAATGATATCTGCATGTCAGAGACTGTTGGTAAGGCTATGCTGGACATGAGAAAGTTTATGTTTGAGCATGTTTATCAGAACAAGAAGGCCAAAAGCGAAGAGGGAAGAGCAGAGATGCTTATTACCACGCTGTACGAATACTTCTTAGAGCATACAGACGAAATGCCAGATGAATTCATAATGTTACTTGAAAAAGGTGAGGATCCAAGAAGGGTTGTATGTGATTATATAGCATGTATGACTGACAGATTCGCCATCTCAAAATATGAAGAATTATTTATACCTAAGACATGGCATGGTTGATGTGGTTATAACAACATATGCCGTTATATATAGAAAAGAGGTAATATATGCCTTTTTATGAAGAAAGTTTCTTAGAACAGGTAAGAGAACAAAATGATATAGTCGATGTTATCGGCTCATATGTGGGGCTTAAGAAAAAGGGCGCCGACTATGAATGCTGTTGTCCTTTCCATCAGGAGAAGACACCATCTTTCAAGGTAAGTCCTTCAAGGGGAATATATAAATGTTTCGGTTGTCAGACTGCAGGTAATGTAATTACCTTTGTTCAAAAATACGAGAACGTGGGATTTGTGGAAGCAGTACAGATCTTGGCAGGCAGAGCCGGCATAGCGCTTCCGGAAGTTAAATACAGTGCTTCGGATAGTGAGAAAGAAAAAAAGAGGGAAAGATTTTTCCAGATATATTCCGATGCAACCGTTTACTTTTACAAATATCTCAGATGTCCTGAAGGACAAAATGGTATGGACTACTGCAAGGAAAGAGAACTTACCCCTGAGATGATGAAGAAGTTTGGGCTGGGATTCGCACCAATAAATGGTCATCACATAATAAATTATCTTAAGTCCAAAGGGTATACCGGTAAGGAACTGGTTGAATGCGGACTTGCATCAAGCAGGGATAACGGAGACTTAAGCTGTAAGTTCTGGAACAGACTTATCTTTCCAATACAAAACAGCAGGGATAAGGTTATAGGTTTCGGTGGAAGAATAATCGGCGATGGAGAGCCTAAATATCTTAACTCTCAGGAGTCGTTAATATTCTTAAAGAGTAATAACCTGTATGCATTTAATTATGCGAGAAAGAGTAGAAGCGGGTATTTTATCCTTTGTGAAGGATATATGGATGTAATATCCCTTCATAAAGCGGGATTTGATTCGGCAGTGGCATCACTTGGAACTGCTTTTACGCAAGGTCAGGCAAGAATACTTGAGAAGGCAGGACATAATCTGTATCTCTGTTTTGACAGTGACTCGGCCGGCGTTAAGGCGGTAAGGGCGGCTGAGAGAATCTGCCGAAATATGAAACTTAAAACAAAGGCTATTAATCTTAAGCCATATAAGGACCCGGATGAGTTCATTAAGAACCTGGGCGGAGAAGAGTTCCAAAAAAGAATTGATGAAGCTGAGAATGCTTTCCTGTATGTGGTTGAGGATTTATATAATAATACGAATATGGAGGATCCGGATGAGTCCTCATATTTCAAGAATTTCATAATTGAGGAACTGGTGGATTTTGACGATGAGATGACGAGACTAAGCTATATGGAAAGCATCTCGAAAAGATTTAAAATCCCAATGGATTACTTAGATTCATCGGTTAAGAGACTGGCTATGGCCAAGGCTGATTTAAAACCGGTTTTCGTGCCGGAAAAACTGGACAGAAACAGGGATGAAAATAAGGGTAAAAAGTCCGAACAACTGCTTATCAGCTATATGATAAATGACAGAAGAGTCTATAACGCAATTAAGGATTACGTGTCCAAGGATGACTTCACGGTGGGGCCATATAAGGAAATTTATGACAGGTTGTTTGCCGACCTTGAAGAGGGCCATGTTGAAGAATCCAAGTACATATCCTTATTTGAAGATGTGGATGAACAAAATGACATCGGTCAGCTCTTCACATCGTCATTAGCTGATGTGGAAACAAGAGATGATTTATCCAAAGCAGTTAAAGATATACTTATCTCGGTCAAAAGCAACGCCTACGATGATTTCTGCAAGAATGCCGGCAATGATGACGACATGATTATGGAGACAATAAAGCGTAAGAAAGACCTTGAGAGTATTAAGAAAGTACAAATTAATCTTTAAAAATATAACATCCAAAAGGAGAAAAAAGTGAAAAAAGAGAGCGCAAAAACAACAACAAAAACATCAACAAAGACAGCTGCCAAAACAACTGGCAAAACAGCAGCAAAGACAACAGCAAAGGCTCCTGCTAAGAGCACAGCAAAGAAGGAAAGTGCTGCAAAGACAACTAAGAAAGAGACAGCCAAGGCTCCTGCCAAGTCTGCTTCCAAGACTACAGCAAAGACTACAGCCAAGGCACCGGCTAAAACTACAGCAAAGAAGGAAACAGCTGCAAAGACTACTACAAAGTCTACTGCAAAGTCTACTTCAAAGACTACTGCAAAGACTACTGCAAAGACTACAGCCAAGGCTCCTGCTAAAACTACAGCCAAGAAGGAGACAGCTAAGAAGACTCCTGTAAAGAAAGAGACTGTAGCCAAGAAGGAAGCACCGGCTAAGAAGACTACAACAGCCAAGAAAGAAACTGCTCCTAAGAAGACTGCAGCAAAGAAGGAAACTCCTGCTAAAAAGGAAACGACCGCTAAGAAAGAAACTGCAGCCAAGACTACAAAGAAAGAGACAGTTAAAAAAGAAACTGCACCTAAAAAGAGCAGAAGTAAAAAAGCGGCAGATGAAATGCCAGAGGAAATCGAATTAGAACTCCTTGATGAAGATTCTGCTTTAGAGGCAATGGAAGCAGCTGAAGAAGTTGTTGAAGCTATTATGGACGAAGTAGCTATGGAAGAAGCTGCTGAAGGCCAGGAACCTGTTGATACAAAGGATGCCAAGTATGCTGACAAACTTAAAGTATATCTGGCTAAACTTAAAAAGAAAAAAGTTAAAGATATTGATTATCAGACAGGTGTTGTTGATGTATTCGCTGAATTTGGTCTTGATGATGACCAGCTTGATGTTATTGTTGAAATTATTGAAAAAGCAGGTATCGATGTTTTAAGAACTACAAGTTTTGATGACGAACCTGATGATGAAACACTTCTTCGTATGGATGAAGAGGGAGAAGAAATTGTTGATTTGGACAGAGACTATGACAAACTTGAAGATGGCTCTGATGCAGGTACTGTAGAAGATCCTGTTAAGGCTTATCTTAAGGAAATCGGTCATGTTAAACTTCTTACTCCTGATGAGGAAATAGAACTTGCAAAGAAGATTGAAAAAGGTGATGAGGATGCCAAGAAACAGCTGGCAGAAGCAAACCTTCGTCTTGTTGTAAGTATTGCAAAGAAATATCTTGGAAGAGGTTTATTATTCTTAGACTTAATCCAGGAAGGTAACTTAGGTTTAATCAAGGCTGTAGATAAGTTTGATTATACCAAGGGATATAAGTTCTCAACATATGCTACATGGTGGATCAGACAGGCTATTACAAGAGCCATCGCTGACCAGGCAAGAACAATTCGTATTCCTGTACATATGGTTGAAACAATTAATAAGCTTACAAGAGCAAGCCGTCAGCTTACTCAGGACTTGGGAAGAGAACCACTTCCTGAAGAACTTGCTGATTATCTTGGCCTTTCAGTAGAAAAGGTTAAAGAGATTATTAAGGTTTCTCAGGAACCTGTATCTTTGGAAACACCTGTAGGTGAAGAAGATGATACACATCTCGGGGATTTTATCCAGGACGATACAGTTCCGCTTCCTGCTGATGCTGCAACAAGCACACTTAGAAGACAGGATATTGATGAGGTTCTTAATACTCTTACTGAGAGAGAGAAGCAGGTTATCATTTACAGATTTGGTTACAATGACGGTAATCCAAGAACTCTTGAGGAAGTTGGTAAAATCTTCAACGTTACAAGAGAGAGAATTCGTCAGATTGAAGCCAAGGCAATCCGTAAGCTTAGATATCCAAGTAAGATTAAGAAACTTGAGGGCTATATAGAGTAAATGCTTTCTGAAAGACTTAAAACAATTGCATCCATGGTGCCTGAGTCAGATACGCTGGCAGATGTGGGCTGCGACCACGGTTTCCTTTCGATAGAACTGGTAAAGATGGGAGTAGCGAAACACGTGCTTGCCATGGATATCAACGAAGGACCGCTTGAAAAAGCAAAGCAGAATATTGCAATGTCCGGATGCAGTGATCAAATCACATGTTTATTATCTGATGGACTAAATGTGGTTACAACCACGAAACTCGATGGCTTTATTATTGCCGGTATGGGTGGAAGATTAGGACTTAAGATTATTTATGACAGAAGAGATTTAATGCCTTTAATGAAATGGGCAATTATATCTCTTCAGTCAGAACTTGATCTGGTAAGACTGGTTCTTGATGAGTGGAATGTGAAAGTTACTTCAGATATTACACTTAAGGATGGTAAGAAATTCTATACAGTTTTGAAACTTGATTTTGAAAGTGTAAATATCAATGACTGTGATGATATTGAAAAGTTCTTTGATGAAATGAATGATAAACTGTCATCTATGGATGTGAGCGATAAAGCACTTTATCGTTATGGCAGTGCCTCTTCAAAGGAATATATCTTATCGGAACTTCAAAGATATGAAAGCATTAAAAAAGATATGATAAATAAGGGTATTACAGATTCGAGGGTTAATGAAGTTATTGATGATATAGCAATATGCAATCAGGCATTACATAATTAACTTAAAAGTGGGGTACGTTATGGGAGAAATGATTAAGGTTACAGTTAATGGTGAAACCAGGGAAATAAAAAAAGGAACAACTTTTTTAGAAATTTCCGAAGAGTTTCAAAATCAGTTTAAAAACAAAATCGCCATTGCAATTTTCAATGGAAAAATACAGGAATTATTCAGATATCCGGAAGAAGACGGGGAACTTGAGTTTCAGGATATTACAAGTACCATAGGTTTCAGGGCTTATCAGAGAACTGCATTATATCTCTTTATCAGATCAGTAATCGCAGTTGTGGGTAATGAAAAAATCGAGAAACTGAAACTTGAGTTTTCAATGGGTACAGGTTTTTATTTTACCGTAGATGGTGACTTTGAAAAAAATGATGAGTTTGTTGGACAAATAACCGACAAGATGAAATATTATGTCAACAATCATACTCCGATCAACAAGTCTACAATCCCTGTTTCAGAGGCTGTTAAGATATTTGAGAAGCAGAATATGGATGACAAAGTCAAGTTATGTAAATATAGAAAGTCATCTGTAATTAACGTATATGAATTAGATGGATATTATGATTATTTCTACGGATATATGCTTCCGAATATTGATTATCTCGACAAGTTTGAGGTTATGACCTACAGAAAAGGAATTGTTCTTAATCTTCCGGCAAAGGACAGCATTAATGAACTTAAGGAATTTGTTCCGCTTAACAAGGTGCAGGCTACAATGATGGAGAGCACCGAGTGGGGCAAGACAATGGGTATTGATACCGTTGGTGATCTTAATAATAATTTAAGTCATGGCTTTGTAACTCAGATGATTTTGGTTCAGGAAGCATTGCAGGAGAGAAAAATCGGCGAAATTGCCAGAATGATTTCTTTCAAGGATACAGTTAAGTTTGTAATGATTGCAGGACCTTCTTCATCAGGAAAGACTTCATTCTCTTACAGATTATCCGTACAGCTTAAGGCCATGGGACTTAATCCTCATCCAATTGCGGTGGACGATTATTTTGTCAACAGGGAAGATACACCTAGGGATGAGAATGGTGACTATAATTTTGAATGTCTTGAAGCCATTGATATTGAACTCTTTAACAGTGACATGGTTAAACTCTTAAATGGTGAGAGAGTAGAACTTCCTACTTTTAACTTCAAGATAGGTAAGAGAGAATATGGCAAGGGAAGATATGAGCAGCTTAAGGATGGAGATATCCTTGTTATTGAAGGTATCCATGCTCTTAATGACAAGATGTCATATGCCCTTCCAAGAGAGAGTAAATTTAAGATTTATATAAGTGCATTAACAACACTTAATATAGATGAACATAACAGAATTCCTACCACAGATGCCAGATTATTAAGACGTATGGTCAGGGATTTCAGAACAAGAGGAAGCAGCGCAGAAAGAACAATCCAGATGTGGCCTTCAGTTAGAAAGGGTGAGGAAGAGAATATTTTCCCATATCAGGAAACTGCAGATACAATGTTCAATTCTGCATCCATATATGAACTGGCAGTGCTTAAGCCACAGGCAGAAGCGCTCCTTTACAGTGTGAGTCCTGACAGTCAGGAATATTTTGAGGCTAAGAGATTACTTAAGTTCCTAGAATATTTCTTAAGTATGGATTCATCCGGACTTCCAAACAATTCAATAGTCAGAGAATTTGTTGGTGGAAGTGTATTTAATGTTTAATATGCATGAGTGGGATGGGTGATCGCGCCGCAAGGTGAGGAAAGTCCGGGCTTCACAGGGCAGGATGCCGGATAACGTCCGGTGGAGGTGACTCCAAGGCCAGTGCAACAGAGATATACCGCCATATCCTTGATATGGTAAGGGTGGAAAGGCAGTGTAAGAGACTACCATAGATATGGTAACATATCTAGTTATGTAAACCCCATCCGAAGCAAGACTAATTGAGGACCATAGGCTTGCCCGGCCTGTTCTCAGGTAAGTCGCTTGAGATTAGCGGTAACGCTGATACCAGATAGATGATCATTCACGACAGAACCCGGCTTATAGTCTCACTCATGTTATTAAAAAAAAGTGCTACTTTGTAAATTTTTTGAAAGGAAGGATATAAAAATTGGAAGAGACTAAGATTATGTTAGGTAATGAAGCCATTGCCAGAGGAGCTTACGAGGCAGGTGTGAAAGTTTCCTCAGCTTATCCTGGTACACCAAGTACTGAGATGAGCGAAAATCTTGTTAAATACGAAGGAGTATATGCTGAATGGGCGCCTAATGAAAAGGTTGCTGCAGAAGTTGCCATGGGTGCTTCAATTGCAGGCGTAAGAGCTATGTGTGCAATGAAGTGCGTTGGTCTTAATGTGGCATCTGACCCATTATATACAGCATCATATATAGGAGCCAAAGGTGGTCTTGTATATTTAGTTGCTGATGATCCGGGATTATACAGCTCACAGAATGAACAGGATACAAGAAGAATTGCTATCTCTGCTCATGTACCTGTATTGGAGCCATCAGATTCTGAAGAAGCAAGAGTAATGACAAAGAGAGCTTTTGAGATTTCTGAAGAATATGATACACCGGTTATCCTTAGAACAACCACAAGAGTTGCTCACTCACAAGGCCTTGTTCATCTTGAAGAGAGAGTAGTTCCTGAGGATAAGGAATATGAGAGAAATCCTGGCAAGAACGTAATGGTTCCTGCAAATGCCAAGATGCGTCATAAATTCGTTATCGAAAGAGATAAAAAATTAGCCGAAGATGGTGCTGGTGAAAAATTCGCCGACCTCAACAAAGTAATCTACTCAGATGAGAAGATTAATCTTGACGGTGAAGATTTAAAGGTTGGTTTCATTACATCAGGTATTCCTTATCAGTATGTAATGGAAGTATTCCCAAATGCCAATATTCTTAAACTTGGTATGGTTTCACCACTTCCCAAGAAATTAATCGAAGAGTTCGCTTCCAAGGTAGACAGATTATATATTATCGAAGAATTAGAGCCTGTAATTGAAGAACAGGTAAGAAGCTGGGGCATCCCTTGCTTTGGTAAGGATATTTTCCCACTTGATGGTGAATACAGTGCCAACATGCTTCGTGAAAAGATTCTTAAGGCTGACCTTGAACTGTCAGCACCTAACAATGTGCCGGTACGTCCTCCAATTCTTTGCCCGGGATGTCCACACAGAGCAACATACAGCGTACTTAAGAAACTCCATATTCACGCAAGCGGTGATATCGGATGCTATACACTTGGTGTTGCAGCACCTCTTTCCGTGGTTGATACCACACTTTGCATGGGTGGTTCAATCTCAATGCTTCATGGTATGGAAAAAGGTAAAGGCAAGGAATGGGTTAAGAACTGGGTTGCAGTTATAGGTGATTCAACCTTCCTTCATACAGGTGTTAACTCACTTATGAATATGTCATATAACCAGGCAACCGGAACAGTTATCATTCTTGATAATTCAACAACAGGTATGACAGGTCATCAGGATCATCCTGCAACAGGTAAAATGCTCAATGGCGAAACAACACTTGCAATAGACCTCGTTAAACTTTGCGAAGGTATGGGCATTAAGAATGTTAAGGTAGTCGATGCTTTTGACATTAAGAAGTTAGAAGAAACAATCAAGGAAGAAGTTGCAAAAGACGAGTTATCAGTAATTATTTCCCAGTCTCCATGTGCACTTTTAAAATCCTACAAAGCTAAGGGTAAATGCTATGTAGATCCTGAAAAATGTAAGAAATGCGGTAAGTGCTTAATAGCAGGTTGTCCGGCAATTAAGAAGGACAAAGAAACCGGCTTCTCCATTATAGATGAGACAATGTGTAATGGTTGTGGCTTATGCCAGCAGAATTGCCCATTTGGCGCAATTTCACTTAAAGCAAATGAATAGAATGAGAGGATAATAAAATGGCAGTTACAAATATAATGATAGTTGGTGTAGGAGGACAGGGAACTCTTCTTACAAGTAGAATTCTTGGTGGTATTACTACCAAGGCCGGATATGAAGTAAAACTTTCAGAAGTTCATGGTATGGCTCAAAGAGGCGGATCGGTTGTTACCTTCGTCCGCTATGGTGAGAATGTTGCAGAACCTATCGTTGAAGAGGGCTGCGCAGATGTGCTTATTGCTTTTGAAAGATTAGAGGCCATGAGATATGCTCACTTCCTTAAAAAGGATGGCGTAATCATTGTAAATGATCAGAGAATCGATCCAATTACAGTGCTTACAGGTATGGCTGAATATCCTGAAAATATTATTGAGAACTTATCAAAAGATCACAAGGTTATTGCAGTTGATGCCATGAGCGAAGCCAAGAAACTTGGCAACACAAGAGTATTTAATACAATCATCATCGGCGTTGCTGCAAAGCATATGAACTTTAAGTATGATGAGTGGATTGATGTTATACGTAATACAGTTCCAGCCAAGACTGTAGATATAAATATTAAAGCCTTTGAAACAGGTTATGCTATTGGCTAGTTGGGGAATACAGGAGGAAAAGTAAAATGATTTGGAATGAAGCCAGAGAGTGCATGGACAGAGAACAGATGCGTATCATGCAGGGCAAAAGACTTGCCAAGCAGGTATCAAATGTTTATCACAATGTACCTTTCTATCGTAAGAAAATGCAGGAGTTGGGACTTGAGCCGGGAGACATTAAAGGCATTGAGGATATTACCAAACTTCCATTTACAACAAAGCAGGATTTAAGAGACAATTATCCTTTTGGTCTTCTTGCAGTGCCTAAGTCACAGATTGTCAGAGTTCATGCATCAAGTGGTACTACAGGAAAAGCTACAGTTGTAGCTTATACAAGAAAAGATATTGAATTATGGCAGGAATGCGTGGCAAGATCTCTTTCCATGAGTGGAATCGATAAGAGTGACAAACTTCAGGTAGCTTATGGTTATGGTCTTTTCACAGGTGGTCTTGGACTTCACTATGGTGCTGAGAATCTTGGCTGTATGACAGTTCCTATGTCTACAGGTAATACCAAGAGACTTGTAACACTTATGGAAGACTTTGAGGCAACAGCCATTGCATGTACACCTTCATACCTTCTTCACATTGCAGAAGTAATTGAAGAAATGGGTGTTAAGGATAAACTTAAATTAAGAACAGCTATCTGTGGTGCTGAGCCATGGACAGAGAAGATGAGACTGCAGATTGAAGAGTCTCTTGGAATTCATGCTCATGACATCTATGGTCTTAGTGAAATCTGCGGACCTGGTGTTGCAAATGACTGTGAATATCATACAGGCTTACATATTCAGGATGATCATTTCTTTGCAGAAATCGTATCACCTGATACATTGGAACCTGTTGAAGACGGAGTAGTTGGTGAGCTTGTATTTACAACGCTTACCAAGGAAGGACTTCCTCTGCTTCGTTACAGAACCAAAGACCTTACAAGCATTACACATGAAAGATGTGAATGCGGAAGAACAACACCTAGAATCTCAAGATTCAAGGGCAGATCAGATGATATGCTTATTATCCGTGGTGTTAACGTATTCCCATCACAGGTTGAGTCAGCTCTTCTTGAACTTGCAGGTACAACACCTCATTATCTCATGATTGTAGACAGAGTTAATAATCTTGATACTCTTGAGGTACAGGTTGAAGTAGAAGAAAGATTCTTCTCTGATGAGGTTAAGGAATTAGAGAAACTTACTAAGACAATTGCCAAGACACTGCAGGATGCACTTTTGATTGCAGTTAAGGTTAAACTTGTTGAGCCTAGAACTCTGGAAAGAAGTATGGGTAAGGCAGTAAGAGTAATTGATAACCGTAAGTTTGACTAATATAAAGGGGGTATAAATATGGCAATGAAACAGTTATCAGTATTTATTGAAAACAGAGAAGGCAGAATTGAGAACGTATCTCAGTACTTAAGCGAAAATGGAATAAATATAATCAGCGTATCTTTGGCAGATACATCTGAATATGGTATGTTAAGACTTATTGTATCTGATCCGGAAAAGGGAAAACAGATTCTTAAAGACAATGGTTTTGCAGCTATGTTATCAGATGTAATTGCTGTTGATATGCCTAAGTATTTCACATCATTAAATCAGCTTTTGAAGACATTAAGTGAAATCAACATTAACGTTGAATATATGTATTCTCTTTCTGCAGGAGATATCTCTGCAATCATTATTAAAACTTCAGACAATGCAAAAGCTTCCGAAGGAATTGAAAAGGCAGGCTTAAAGCAGGTTAAAGCTGAAGATGTTTACGGATTATAAATATGGATTTATCTAAGAAATTAAATGACAGGCAGCAGTTTGCTGCAGAAACTCTGGACGGCCCCGTGCTAATTTTAGCAGGGGCTGGTTCTGGTAAAACAAGAACATTAACATACAGAGTTGCCAATTTAATAGAGCACGGAGTGGACCCTTATCACATCCTGGCGATTACTTTCACCAACAAGGCGGCAGACGAAATGAGAAGCCGTATTCAGAGCATTGCAAGCGGTGAGACGGCAGGTGTATGGGTGGCAACATTCCATTCAACATGTGCAAGAATTCTGAGAACTTACAGCGAGTATCTTGATTACAGTTCCAACTACAGTATCTATGATGCTGACGACCAGAAAACCCTGGTGAAAAATATCTGCAAGAAACTCAATATTGATACAAAGTTCTTAAGTGAAAAAGCGATTATCAGACGAATCTCTGACTGTAAGGATAATCTGGTTTCCGCCGAGGCTTTTGAAAAAAGGGATCATTTTGAATTCAGGGATAAGCAGATTGCCAAAGTTTATGTGGAATATGAGAAGGAATTAAAAGCCAACAACGCCATGGATTTTGACGACCTTATTCTTAAGACTGTCGAATTATTTAAAAAATACCCGCCCGTTCTTGAGAACTATCAGGACAGATTTCAGTATATCTGCGTTGATGAGTATCAGGATACCAACAATGCCCAGTTTGAGTTTATAAATCTTCTGGCTTCAAAGTATCAGAATCTTTGCGTGGTAGGTGATGACGACCAGTCAATCTATAAGTTCAGGGGCGCAAATATCAGAAATATTCTTGATTTTGAACGTTCTTTTCCTAATGCAACGGTTGTAAAACTTGAAGAGAATTACCGCTCAACCAGGAACATACTAGGTGCGGCAAACAGCGTAATATCAAAGAACATCAACCGTAAGGACAAGACACTCTGGACTAAAAAGGAAGAAGGACATAAGGTGCGTTTCAGACAGCTTGACAATGCAAGGGAAGAGGCGGATTTTGTCTATGAGGATATAAGGCGAGACCTTCGAAACCGGGATATTGTGCTTAATGATACAGCGATTCTTTACAGAACCAACGCGCAGTCACGTGAGTTTGAAGAACGATTTATAGCAGGCAACATGCCATACAAAATCTACGGCGGCATTAATTTCTACAGCCGTAAGGAAATCAAGGATGTACTTGCTTATTTAAGAACCATTGATAATGCCATTGATGATATTCAGGTTCGTCGTGTACTTAATGTGCCGCGCCGTGGTGTTGGTGATACATCAATTCAGAGAGTGGCTGAGTATGCGGCTGATAATAATATCAGTTTTATGCAGGCTTTGAGGCAGGCGGATTTGGTCCCAAAGATTGGAAGAAGCCTGAAAGGAATTCAGGAATTTGTTTCAGTTATCGATACTGTGTCAGGCAAATGGCAGGCAGATGAATATGAAGATTTATCTGATATGATTGATGACTTACTGATAATCAGTGGATATTATGATGAACTTCAGGCTCTTGATCCGGATGAAGCGGAAGAGAGAATGGGGAATGTGAGCGAGTTTATCAGCAAGGCGGCGATTTATACCCAAAGTTACAGGGAAGAGCATGGAACTGATGATAATCCGACCTTAAGTGAGTTCTTAACTGAGGTTTCGCTGGTTGCCGATTTAGAGGAAGCAGATCCGAATCTTGACTGCGTTAAGCTGATGACCATTCATGCGGCCAAAGGTCTTGAGTTCAAGCATGTATATGTGGTTGGCATGGAAAATGGCATCTTCCCGAACTGTTTACCGATGGATGAGCAGGATGAGGAAGAACTTGAAGAAGAAAGAAGACTTGCGTACGTTGCATATACAAGGGCAGAAGAGGAACTTACCCTTACAGCGGCAAAATGCAGATTCCTTCGCGGCGAGATGAATTACAATCCTGTAAGTAAGTTTGTCATGGAGATTGAGCCGACTTACATTGAGGGTAATATACCAAGAAGGACCAGTGCTTTTGGGGATTCATACAGTGATGTTAATCCTTATCTTTCAAGGCCTGTTGAGAGAAAGCCTTTAGTGGGCTTTGGCAATCTTGCAGCTGCTCAGGCTCAGTCTCAGGCCAAAGCAAAGCCGAAGGCTGTTTTATATAATGCTGAAACCAAGCCTTATTCCAAGTCGGCGGATGCAGAAGTTCGTCAGACAAATATGGCCAATAATTCCGGATTTGCTGAAGGAGATAAGGTTAAGCATATAAAATTTGGCGAAGGCGTCATAAAAGAAGTTAATGTGGAAGATGGCAGAACCATATTCAGCATTGATTTTGAAAAATCGGGTACAAGGAATATGGACGCTGCATATGTAAGATTAACCAAGTTATAGGCTTTAAAATTGATTTTTTTGTAAAAAATTCATAAAAGTTATAGTCAAATAGCAGTTTTTGGTGTAAAATAATAACAGTTATGTATATATTAGTATCCTAAGGAGGAATAACTTATGTGGAGTGCTATTAGTAAAATAAAAGATTTTAATGATTTCGTATCAATGATTAAGATGAATGATTTCTTCAACAGAAAGAAACAGGAAGAGATTATCATTGAAGAGCAGAAGAAGAAAAATACTTTACTTATCATTCTTGCAGTTATTGGTGCAATCGCAGCAGTTGCAGGTATTGCATATTTAGTATATCGTTATCTTACACCTGATTATCTCGAGGATTTTGATGATGATCTTGATGATGATTTTGATGATGATTTCTTTGATGATGTTAATGATGAAATCGAAGCAATCGAAGATAACGAGGATAAGGAAGACTAATAAAGTCTCTTAAATTAAGATGATTTGAAGGGGAGATGCGTATCTCCCCTTTTTATGTGTGAGGATTTTTATTGTGAAAAAAGGCGACATTGTAACCGGAGTAGTAAAAAGAATAGATTTCCCTAATAAGGCTATTGTTGATGTTGGAGAAGGACAGAGTGTTACTGTTAAGAATCTGCTTCCGGGACAAAAGGTTGACATAAGAATTACAAAGAAGAGACATGGGCAGATGGAAGGAAGGCTTATTAACTTAATTGAGCGTTCCGATAAAGAGATTTCAAGCCCATGTCCTTATAATGATATCTGCGGAGGCTGCATATATCAGACACTGCCATATGAAGAAGAACTTAAGATTAAAGAGGCTATGGTTCAGAAGATTCTTGGCACTCATGTGGAAGAGGCTCAGTATGACGGAATTCTTTCAGGTGATGATATAACGGGCTACCGTAATAAGATGGAATATACCTTTGGAGATGAATATAAGGATGGTCCAATGACTCTTGGCATGCACAGAGCCGGTGGCCATATGGATATAATTGATGTGCCAAAGTGCCAGATAGCAGATGAGGACTTTGGATTTGTGCTTAAGGCGACAAAGGAATTCTTTTCAGAGCGCGGTATTCCTTTTATGAATAAGTTCAGTCATAAGGGATATTTAAGGCATCTGGTAGTAAGAAAGAGCGGTAATACCGGCGAGATGATGGTTATGCTGGTAACATGCTCAGGTCTAGAAGGTATAGATTATGTAAACAATTGCAACGAAGAAAAAACGATAAAAACGTTACTTGACGATTATGTAAACCTTTTATGTAAATTAAAGAACGGTTTACATAATTCCCTAATTAGTATCATACACATAATCAACGATTCTCCGGCAGATGCAGTAATATGCCAAAAAGCAGAAGTGCTCTATGGAAGAGATTACTTCTATGAGGAACTTTTGGGCCTTAAGTTTAAGGTTTCACCGATGTCTTTTTTACAGAATAATTCCAAAGGGGCAGAAGTACTTTACTCCAAAGTGAGAGAATATTTAAATACAGACAATCTTGAAAATGCAAGAGTTTTCGACCTTTATTCAGGAACCGGAACAATTACTCAGGTGGTAGCGCCGGTATGCAAGTCTGTGCTTGGCATAGAGATTGTTGAAGAAGCAGTAGAAAGTGCCTGGGAGAATGCGAAACTTAATAAGCTTGATAATGTTTCTTTCATGGCAGGAGACGTATTCGAATGCTTAAAGGAAGTTGAAGAAAAGCCGGATTATATAATCGTTGATCCTCCAAGAGAGGGCATTACACCTAAGTCTTTAGCCAAAATCCTCGATTATGGCGTAGATAGGATTATATATGTATCCTGCAAGGCTTCATCTCTTGCCAATGACCTTGTGATGTGCAGGGAAAAAGGATATAAGGTGGTTAGATATGCAATGGTTGATTTATTCCCAAGAACAACGGGAATAGAGACAGTTTGCATGCTTGAAAAAAATTAATCTTGACATAGATAACAGCGTTATGTAATAATATGCAAAGAACATAACGCTGTTATTTTTTTGAGGTGATTTTGTGAAAGAGGATAAAAAGACAAAAGAAAAACTTACAAAGTGTGCAAAGAAAGAGTTTATAGAGAAGGGATATATCAAGGCTTCTCTTCGTAATATCTGTAAAGAAGCGGGTGTTACAACCGGTGCATTGTATTTCTTCTTTAAGGACAAGGAGGAACTTTTTGACAGTGTTGTTGGAAGACCGTTAATGGAACTTCAGGGTGCAATTAAAGAGCATTTTTCGTCTGAGGATGATTTAGAGGGAGGGCTTGAGAATATAACTCCCACATCCCTGACGGATGATTACGAGGCAGCTGTTAAGATTCTTGATGTTTTATTTAGGTACAAAGAAGAGATTCTTCTGGTAATGAATAATGCGCAGGGCACAAGATATGAAAATATAATTGATGAATATGTGAATTTTATTTATAACCATTATCTTAATTTATTTTGCAAGATGAAAGGATATAAGGATAAGAAACAGCTGACGGATGAGGACAGATTCATCGTTCACTGGATGTCACATGATCAGATAGATATTTTCATCCATATTCTTACGCACTGTAAGGATAAGGAAGAGGGTGCAAGACAGATGAAAAACATGTTTAATTACATGGTTGGCGGCTGGATAAGCGCAGTAAGAAAAGATATTATTTCATAGGTTTTAAAGTTTAAAATGGCGGGACGTGTGCCCGTCAAAAAACATAACAATTACATAACAGTGTTATGTAAAAATATAAGGGAGGATGGATATGTACGTAGAAGTATCAAATTTGAAGAAAAGTTATGGCGAAGGCGGAAGCTATGTTGAAGTATTAAAGGGCGTTTCCGTAGGTGTTGAAAGAGGGGAGATGTGCGTTATTCAGGGTACATCAGGTTCCGGTAAATCAACACTTCTTAACTGCATAGGTGGCCTGGATGACATAGACTCAGGCTCATGCAAAATCGACGGGCTCGAAATCTCAGGTCTTAAGAAAGATGCCTTATCAGATTACAGAAGAGATACACTAGGGTTTATCTTCCAGTTTTATAACCTGGTACCTAACCTTACTGTAAGAGAAAATATAGAGGTTTGCAGATACTTAACCAATAATCCTCTTGATATGGATGAGCTTCTTGAAACTTTAGGACTTAAGGAACATGCAGATAAATTCCCTTCACAGTTATCAGGCGGACAGCAGCAAAGAACTGCGATTGCAAGAGCATTAATAAAGAATCCAAAACTTCTTTTATGCGATGAGCCGACAGGTGCGCTTGATTCAAAAACATCAAGGGATATCCTGATTTTGCTTGAAACAATTAATGAAAAGTATGGAACAACAATGCTTATCGTAACTCATAATAATTCAATCAAGAACATGGTACACAGAGTCATATATATTAAAGACGGTGAAGTAAGCAGGGAATATACCAACGAAACAAGAGTACCGGCAAGAGAATTGGAGGACTTATAAGATGCAGAAAGTGCTAATTAAAAGAGTCTTTAGAAGTTTAAGAAAACACTTCTTCAGATATACCATGCTGGGACTTGTTATCGCGATGGGGATTTTTCTGGTTGTTACTATTGTTGGTTCAGGTGAGACGCTGACTAGAGGAACAATAAGACTTGCAGAAGAATGTAATCTTGAAGATGGTGAGTTTGAAGTTTTCGTCCCGCTTAGTGAAAAGGAAATCCAGCATATAGAGGATATGGGCGCCCAGATTGAAGCGCAGTTTTTCTTTGATTATGAAACAGATGACAAAGAGAAGAAAACAATAAGGATTTTTGAGGTAAGGGATGTGATCAATAAGATTCATCTGATTGAAGGCGTGGAGCCTCAAAATGATGATGAACTGGTTGTTGAAAAAAGATTCGCCTTTGAAAATAACTTAAAAGTAGGCGATATATATGAAATCGCGGGAGTAAATTACAAAATTTCAGGTATTGGCGTAGTCCCTGATTATGACGGCCCATTTAAGGAAATTTCGGATACATCATGTAATTCAAAATATTTTGGATTAGTATTCATTACGGAAAATGCATATAAGAAATTCAAAACATCAGGCAGTGCCCAGAAAGTAGAAGATTATCTTTATGTTTATACTTTAGGTGATGGTATGACTGATTCAGATATCAAGGACTATCTTAAGGATTTAAGCATTGAAGCAAGCCAGGTTGATGATGAACTATTCGAAGAATACTGGGAGCGTACAGGCGGGGTGCCGGATGAATTAAGAGATGCAGTAAAAGAACTGAAAGATGCCACTGCTGATGTGGAAGACGGTCTTGATGAAATCTGCGAGAATAATGAGGATTTGAATGATGCTACAGGTTCCATTATGGATGCTTATCTTGAAAAAACAGAGGAAGCGCTGGCCGGATATGGACAAAGTGTAAATCTAACTGAAGATAATTATGCAAAGGAAATTGATAAAATCATTAAAGCAGTGCCTCCGATGAAAAGCGCTTTGGAAGATGTAAAGGAGCAGCTTGACGAACTTAAGGAATATAAGGATGGCGTTTTGGAATATACAGACGGAGTAGAGGAACTTCATGACGGCGTGGGAGATATGAAAGACGGAGTGGATGACCTTGATGAAGCTGTTGAGGATGCGCTTGATGAGATGGATTTTGAATTATCCAATATGACCATGTTTTTGGTCAGAGCGGATAATCCTAGAATATTTGCAACAAAGAATGATAAGTTAGTGGATATCGAAGTTGGCCTTATTGCAGGAGCGATTGTATTTGTACTCATTGCCTATGTTATTTCAGTCTTTGTGGTTCATTCAATCGAAAGCGAGAGCAGCATTATCGGAACTTTATATTCAATGGGAGTTAAGAAAAATGATCTGATGCTTCATTACATTTCACTTCCTGTAGTTGTGGCTTTTGTCTCAGGACTTATTGGTGTTTTGGTAGCAGCAACAGGTGTTATGGCGCCAATGATAGCGGAGAGTTCATATGCTTACTTCTCAATTCCTGAATTTGAGTTTGAAGTACCGGAATACTTATGGATTTATTCCCTGGTATGCCCGCCTTTGATGGCAATAATCGTAAATGTAATTGTAATAAGCAGCAAACTTAATAAAACGGCTTTGTCTCTTATCAGAAATGAAACAAAGCAGGGCAGGAATAAAAAGATAAACTTAAAGAAGATGAACTTTGTTTCAGCCTTTCGTATCAGACAGATGCTTAGGGAAATGCGCTCAACAATAGCAGTTGTTCTTGGAATGTTTTTATCACTTCTCGTATTTATGATGGCTGTTAACTGCTACATACTTTGTACCAACATATCCAAGGATTATGAGAAAGATACAAAGTTCGAATATATGTATAATCTTAAGTATCCAACCAAAGAACCACCGAAGGACAGCGAGGCTGCGTATGCCTATACCTGCAAGAAAAAGACCATGGGATATAATTTCGATATAACCATTTTGGGTATAGATGATGACAATCCTTATTTTGATGTGGAGACAACAGATAGCAAAGTCGATGTGGTAATATCGTCAGCTTTTGCCCAGAAGTTCGGACTTAAAAAAGGCGAGGAACTGGTACTTACCGATGATGAAAAAGAGGTAAAATACGCCTTTAGAATCGCCGACATCACTAATTATTCTTCAGGATTCTATGTTTTCATGGATATAGACGAAATGAGGGATATGATGGGTGAGTCAAAGGATTACTACAATGTGGTTTTCACAGATAAACTGATAGATATTGAACCCGGAAGAGTATATTCGATTGTGAGCAAGGCAGATGTGGTTAAAGGTTCTGAAGTATTTGTCTCACTTATGATGCCAATGATATATGTGCTTAGCACTGCATCGATTATTATTTTCTGCGTTGTCATGTATCTGATGATGAAGGTTATGATAGACAGAAGTTCCCAGAATATCTCTCTTATCAAGGTATTTGGCTACAGAAGAAAAGAAATCAGAAAACTTTATCTTGATGGAAATTTCTACGTGATCGCCGTTGGAGCATTGATTTCACTGCCGCTTTCCAAGTTCTGTATGAATAAAATGTTCCCGTTTATGATAAAAAACGTAGCCTGTGGGCTTAATGTCAAAGCGCCTCTGGCATTTTATGTGGTGGCATTTATCATAGTGCTTATTCTGTATTTTGTAATAAATACCATTCTGGTTAGAAGACTTGATAAGTTTACACCTGCAGAAATACTTAAAAATCGTGAATAAATAAGGCTTAATCGTCCCCTATAAGTCAAAAATCCCCGAAAAAAGACGGAATTCGTTACCAAATTGTCATTTTTCGGGGATTTTTACTGTAAAAATATGGAAAAATGTTATAAAATATGTAGTGTATGCCGATATATGAATTGTAGGAGTGTGTAATTTTTCCGGAATGAAATATATTGGTTTAAAGATAGATTACGAGGGTTGAAAATGAAGAAATCAAGGTTTACAAATAACTTAGGTTTCACATTAGTTGAAATGCTGGTGGTGCTCACAGTGCTTGCCATTGTTCTTGGTGCGTCCATGTGGGCTACAACAGGCTGGATTCATCATTTTACATATATGCAGAATGAAGAGAAGGCCAGATATATATATTTAGGTGCTCAGTCAGGTTTATCTGCCTATTCAGGCAGAGGAACACTGGATGAGCTTTTTGAGGATATAGATGATTTAGAGACAACAGGAGAACTTGTTTACATAACTTCTGAAAACAAAGAAGCCTTAGGTCTTCCTATTGAGCACGATAACAGAGACCAGGATCATGAATATGCTTACCTTAGTGTTCCGGCCGGTAAGCTTGATTCCAATGTCACATATTCAAATGGTGGTAATTCTGCCACTATGAAAAAATCCGAAACATTTCTTTATAAACTTGTAAGTCCTTATATGTCAGATGCCAAGTCAATTGAGGGCAGTATTGTAATTGAGCTTGATATGACAAGTCAGAAGGTTTATTCAGTATTTTACTCAAGCTGGGCAGACGAATTCCTTTATGGAACCAGCGACAGCGTAGTAAGAGGAACTTTCTACATCAATAAGGATTCAAGAACAAAAGATGCAAGATATGACCACTGCGTTGGATATTATGGCAGTGATCAGGTCAATGTAATTAATCTTACACTTCCAAATGGTATTAAAGTTGAAAAGGCATTACTTGTAAATGAAGAGACACTGCACCTTGATTTTTATTCTGATGCAGAGAATCTTGAAAACTATACAATGTTCAATATTACTTTCTACGCTAAGGGTGAGAACGGTAATGCAGATGAGAAGCTGTTTACTGTAGAAGTAGATCCATCTGATACTGCAATTCTTGGACCAATGGCTCAGGGAACTAAAATTGATCCAAAGCCTGTTATGCTTAAGACAACCTTAGCTGATGGAACAGTAGCAAATCTTCCGTTCTTCTTAGGCTATCTTCCTAATCCTAATGATCCGGATGAGAGATATTCATTAAGTCTTACAGTGGATGCAATGATGGATTCACAGAGTATGGCTCTCCTTAATAAGGCAGTTGATGGCAAGACAGATACAAAGGGTCTCAGCATTACTCGTTTTGCAGGAGATAAGGCTAAACTTATTTATGCTGACATTGAAGTTTCTGCCAATGCAGCAGGAGCAGGAGTGCTTTCTGCAGGCGCAGGTCAGGGCTTAACATCCAATATTGAAAATGACTTATATGCTACTGAAAAGGATGTAATGAATGAGCCTGTAGCAATTGATGACAGTCATAATATTATTTACTGGAGACATTTATCCAATGTTAGATACGGTGAAACATATTATGAGAGAGAGTCTTCAGATACAGCAAGATCTTATAACATGACTACAGACCTTCAGTGGTCAACAGCTAAAGAATATGCTTTTTCCGGCACATCTTCAACCATTGATGAACTTTCAGGAGATAAGAAGATATGGCCAAGTATTCCATCTTTAGGCAATAAGGCTACTCTTAATGCAATCGATACAGTTAATCCGAATAATAACTATGCGCTCTTTGGCGTAAGAATGGATAATACATCATATATCACATATGATTATGCAGCTGATGGAAAGCCTGACGTTACAGCAGGTAACAAGGCTTCTGAAATTGGTTTTGTTGCAAACAACCACGGAACTATCAGCGGATTATCATTATATGATACATCACTTTATGCATATACCAATGATCAGGCTAAGGCTGCTGGTAAGGAAAATTCAAACGGTTCCTCAATTTACAGTGATACATTACGTGCTGCAGGTCTTCTTACAGGACGAAATGAAGGTATTCTTTCAGAGATTTATATTGATAAGGATTCACTGGTTGATGCAACTGTAACAATGGACAACAGCGTATCTTATACCAGTGGATGTGGTGTTGGTATTCTTTCAGGTACCATCAGTTTAAGAAACGGATATCCAATTGACAGAGTTTATATTAATGGTTCATTAAAGGGTGATATAGCAGGCGCTGCAAATACACCGGCAGTAAGTGATACAGTGGGAAGAAAAGCTATTTATTCCACGACGGCAAATGCTTCCAAGTATGCTTATGGTGTTGGCGCTGTAAGTGGTTATGTATATGGTGATTATAATGCAGGTGATGAGATTGGTATTGGTATAACCAAGGCTGAAGTTGCATCAAATGCAAATAATAATCGTTATCACAATATTAAACTTAAAAAGTTAGAAGCGGGCCAGATAACTGATGATACAGGATATGTATTTGACGGATGGACAGATAATGGAATTTCAGTTATTAATAAAGCTCCTGTAACATCTACAGTTTCATTTGCAGGTGGTATTGCAGGTAATATTTATATTGCTCATCTTAATAATGGCTCAGTAGGAAGTACTAAGGATGGAGAAGGTGACTGGAGTATCCCGTCCATAGCAGAACCACAGGTTGTTAACTGTCGTAACTATGGTGATGTTGAAGGTAAGGACTTCGTTGGTGGCATTCTTGGTGTAAATGGGAATAACGGATATATTTTAGAGTGTACATCTTATGGCGGAACAAAGGCTACATCAGGTGTATCTGCAGGTATTGCGTCAGAGAACTTTGGTTTCATCGATGAGTGTTCACTTGACAGAAGCAAGGGCGATGCAGATCACAGTGATGCATACATTCCTGTAATTAACGGTAACATGGATGTGGCAGGTGCAATTACCTGTAACAACCATGATAAGTGCGTTGTAAATAACTGCCGTACAGCAGCAACAGAAATATCAGGCGTAACAGATAAGATCCTTATTTCGGGTAACTACATGGGTACCTTCGGATACCTTGTTGGTGATAACGAAGGCGTTGTTAACGGCGGTGTAGTCGGTAAGTACGTAGGTTACGATTCAAAGAAGAGAAATCTTATTATTGGTGGCGCTGTTGGTAATAACAGAGCACTTGCAGTAGTTAAGCATGTTAATGGTGCCATGGACCTTAAGGATAATGGCCAGGCTTCATATATTGGTGGTATTGTTGGTAACAACAGGGGTATTGTTAAACTTTCTGTATTCAGCGGTAGCATTGAGAAGAAGAGAAATGAAATTCCAAAGATGGCCATCGGTGGTATCGTTGCACAAAATATTGGAAGTGGTCAGGTTGCTGACTGTTACATGGTTGGTGGACGAATTGATGTTACCGGATATTGCAGTTATGCAGAAGATGATGCAGAAGGAACCAAGTTAAATAAGAGCTCTTATGTCGGCGGTATTTGTGGTATCAACAACAATGGATGTGCCATCGCAAGATGTTATGTCACATCTCTTTATAATAAGGCAGATTTAAGCCTTATCCGTCAGAGTAATGTTCTTGTCCAGAAAGGTATGGTTGGTGGTATTTCTGCAGTTAACAGTGGTGTAATCAATCACTGTGGTTATACAGATAAGATATTTGTAAATGATGATGATACGACTCATCTGACATATGGATATCCGGTTGTTCATTCAGGAACAACTGATATGGCTCTTCTTGATACTGCAAAGCCTTATATTGAAGATGCTGTTACAACAGGCAGCAGGGATTCAATTGATTATCTTAATAATCTTTTCAGGGTTATTGATGCGGATAAGAGAAGCCAGGCAGATATTGATGCCGAGAAGGCTGAAGGCGATATGACAGTTGCTGCAACCAACGTAATGGGAGATTTACCAAGAGTTGGTGCTGAAGATTCTTTAAAACCTCAGTATGCATGGTCAAGATCCAATTACGGATATAACTACAGCACTACACAGAATAATTACATTGTAACTCTTGGAAGATTCAATGATTTAGCTGATAGTAATGGTTATGTTGGTGGTATTGTTGGATTTAATACATCCAAGGCGTCACTTACTGAATGTGCTTCAGGTAAATGGATAGTTGAAAGCTATCATCCAACCAGCAGAGATGCTGCAGTAGGTGGTATTGTTGGTGAGAATGCCGCTAATGGCAATTTCAAATATAATATTAACTTTGCCTATGTAAGAAGAGAGTTATATGAGCCAGCATATGGCGATTCAGAATTCAACTCTGCAAGTAATACAAAACTTACAGGTGCAGGATTCCTCAGATTCCACTATGTAGGCGGTGTAACCGGTGTTCAGAATAATACAACATCTGATCAGTGGGTAGTAGAAGGATGTATTAATGTAGGTACAGTTGTTAACTTCTACGGCAATGATGTTGGTGGTGTTATTTCTAAACTTATTCATAACTGTGGTACCGTAAGATATTGTTACAACTATGGTCTGCTTATGACCGGTGGTGAATTCAATAATTATGGCTCAAATGGTTCAGGATGGACAGGTAATGCCGGTGGTATCGTGGATCACATTGCAAGAATGACTCCTAATCAGGCTTGTAATATTATTTCATGTCAGAATCATGGCATAGTTAACTTCCCTATGAGAGAAGTTGATTACAGAACAAACATGGTTCATAAGTTTATTGGTAATCCAAGTGGAAGATTAAGTCTGGCCAACGATGCAGGTGGTGTCGTAGGTGTTATTTCAGCGTCCGATCCTGCTGATGTACATATTCTTAATATTATTGACTGCGTAAACGGCAGAACAGCAAGAGTTTATGCAGAAAGCCAGGGTGGTGGTATCCTTGGACAGGTTGGTGGTAAGACCAACGAAAATGATAAAGGTTCTGACCAGTCTGATAATGTTCTTGTCAATATAGACAGTTGTAGAAATTACAGCAGTTACTTAATGACTTCTGAACAGAATAGAGATAACTACAACCTTTTGACAAACACAAATAGAGTTCACTACATGGGCGGTATTATCGGTAACAGGGATAAGTATCGTGATGCTAATACGGCAACAGGTTATACTGTAATGCAGAACTGTATCACCTTAAGAATGTTCCAGTTTGATAAT